>JGI26260J51721_1000240_pt1 | contig 23922 bp, 26 predicted proteins | sample SaaInlV_120m_DNA_4_FD_51721 | JGI IMG/M metagenome (IMG submission 51721)
GCGCGTGGTCAAAAAGGATATAATGGTGTGGCCATCTTGTCCAAAATTCCGCTGGAGGATGCGGGGAGTTTGGATCTGGCACAACTGGGGCATGCCCGGCATGTGGCGGCCCGTTTGCCCAATGGGGTGACCATCCACAATCACTATGTACCTGCTGGAGGCGATGTGCCGGATCGGGAGCAAAATGAGAAGTTCGGACAAAAACTCGATTATCTCACCGAGCTGCGCGATATTTTTGCGGCACAAAAACCTCAGCGNTCCATCTTGGTGGGCGATTTGAATATTGCCCCTCGTGAAGATGATGTGTGGGATCACAAGAAGCTGCTCAAAATTGTCAGCCANACGCCGATAGAGGTGGCGCATCTCAATGAGGTGATGTCTGCAGGCAATTGGGTGGATGTGACCCGGCAGGATATTCCCGATGGCTTGCTCTACAGTTGGTGGTCCTATCGGGCCAAAGATTGGGATGCAGCGGACAAAGGGCGCCGCTTGGACCATGTCTGGGCCACATCCGATATTTCTGCCGCGGCGCATTCCAGCCGGGTGCTGCGTGAGGCGCGGGGGTGGGAGAAACCCTCCGATCATGCGCCCGTTTTTGCCAGCTTTGATCTGTAAGGGCTCTTGGCAAATGCCATTGAGACACTCATATAGAGCCTAACTTTAAAGGAATTTACCATGTTGGAACTGAACACTGCCGCCCCGACAACCGACGCCGGCGCGTTGATCAAAGACGGATCAGAACAGAGCTTTATGCAAGATGTGATAGAAACATCGCAGTCCGTGCCGGTGATTGTGGATTTCTGGGCGCCATGGTGTGGGCCGTGCAAAACTTTAGGCCCGGCTTTGGAAGCTGCTGTGACGGCGGCGCAGGGCGCCGTGCAGATGGTGAAGCTGAATGTCGATGAAAACCAAGCCATTGCTGGTCAGCTGCAAATCCAATCCATTCCAACCGTCTATGCGTTTTGGCAGGGAAAACCGGTTGATGGCTTTCAAGGTGCGGTGCCCGGATCGGAAATCCAAGCCTTCGTGGATCGTGTGTCCGCTATGGGCAATGGTGCCCCAGACGGCGGGCTTGCCGATGCTTTGAGCGCGGCCCAAGAGATGCTGGCGGATGGTGATATTGAAGATGCCGCACAAACTTTTGCTGCGATTTTGGAAGAAGAACCTTCAACGGTGGGCGCCTATGCTGGCCTGGCGCAATGCTATCTCGCGCAGGGTGATTTGGAGCAAGTAGAAGCGACCCTGAATGGGGCTCCCGCAGAGATCAGCAAGGCACCCGAGCTTGAGGCGCTTTATGCGCAACTCGAGCTGGCCAAGCAAGCGGCAGGTGCCGGACCGTTGGGGGAATTGCAAGCTGCGGTTGAGGCAGAGGGTGACCATCACCAAGCACGGCTCGACTTGGCCATTGCGCTCCACGCGGCGGGTGATGCGCAGGCGGCGGTGGATCATCTTTTGGAGCTGTTCCGCAGAGATCGAGAATGGAATGACGCTGCAGCAAAAACCCAGCTTTTTACTATTTTTGATGCATTGCCCGCGAATGATCCCGTTGTTTTGAACGGGCGTCGTAAACTATCGTCTTTAATATTTGCATGATGCCCAAGCCGAGCTAGCTAAGACTCATGACATTTAAATTCGATATGCCCGATGTGATCCCCGTTTTCCCTTTGCCCGGGGCGCTGCTTTTGCCGCGTGCGAAACTGCCATTGCATATCTTCGAGCCGCGCTTTCTCAGCATGATTGAGGATTGCATGAAAACCTCGAGCCGATTGATCGGCATGGTGCAGCCTTATCAGGCGCGGGATGGCGAGACACGGCTGCATTCTATCGGCTGCGCTGGGCGGCTCAATCAATTTTCGGAAACCGAAGATGGCCGCTATATGGTCACGCTCTCTGGCATGAGCCGGTTTCGGATTAAAGATGAGGTGGAAGGGTTCACCCCATACCGCCGATGCCATGTATCTTGGGCCGGTTTTGAGCGCGACTTGGGCAAGATTGAACGAGACGAAAACTTTGATAGAGCCAGCTTCATGGCCGCGTTGAAACGCTATTTTGATGATCGGCAGCTCTCGACCGATTGGGACACGATGCAGGAGGCAGATGATGAGTTGCTGATNAACTCATTGTCCATGCTTTGCCCGTTTGAACCCGAAGATAAACAGGCCTTGCTNGAAGCGCCGAGCCTCAGNACCCGGCGTGAAACATTGACCACATTGCTTGAATTTGCCCTGCGCGGNGGGGCTGACGAGGATTTCTTACAATGAGNGACATAGATGGAAAAATGTTGGAGGCGCTGATTTGTCCCCAAACGGGCGGGCCTTTGATCTATGATGCAAGCGCTCAGGAGCTGATTTCAAAATCTGCACATTTGGCCTATCCAATTCGCGAAGCCATTCCGATCATGTTGGTGAGCGAAGCCCGCGANATTGATGAGCCTAATCCTTAAAGAGGCTCACCCCTCAGCAAGCGCGGTGGATCTCCCGCGGCGCCTGCGGCTGTGGCAACAAAACCTGTCCGCAATTTGGGCGCGGCATTGATGAGCCCCATGCCGAGATCGCGAATGCCGCGCAAAATCGGATTGTTGTTTGAGAATAATCTGTTGAAGCTGTTGGTCGCTGTGCACAGCAGAGCGTTATCAAATCCGCGCCATTTTTGGTATTCGGCAAGCGTGGTATGAATGCCAAGATCCTGACCTCGGCGCTTGGTGTCNCANAGCACCTCGGCCAAAGCTGCGACATCTTTAAAGCCAGAATTGAGCCCCTGCCCGGCAATCGGATGCACCGCATGGGCAGCATCGCCGATAAGAGCAACCCGAGTGGCAATCATGCGATGGGTTGTGGACAGCGACAAAGGGTAGATATACCGCGCGCCTGCCAGAGAAATCTCACCNAGAAAATCGCCAAACCTTGGGCGCAGGATGCTGAGATAATCCTCATCACTCAGGTTGTGAATGTCTTGCGCGACCTGTCGTTGTTCGGTCCAGACAATGCCACTGCGATTTTGCGTTAGGGGCAAAATGGCCAAGGGGCCAGAGGGCATGAAATATTGATGCGCAATTCCGTGATGTGGTTTTTCATGGGCGATGGCACAGACCAAAGAGGATTGGTTGTAATCCCATCCTGTGCGCGTCAGACCGGCCATCTTGGCGGTGCGTGAGCTGCGCCCGTCAGCCCCGACCAAAACTGCGGCTGTAAGCGGGGGATGCCCTTCAACGGTGACGGTGACATGGGTGGAATGGACGGTTTGGCCGGTGATGGTCTGTCCGGCCCGGAAGACCACGTTGGAGGCCTCCACTGCCTCTGCCAAATGCGCCCGCAGGTGGCGATCTTCCACCATATATCCCATTGGACCTTGACTGAAATCTTCATCGCCAAATTGCATCACAAAGGGCGAAGGGGTTTCGCCGGCAGCGCCATCGCTGACTTTGATCTCCAGCATGGGCTCGGCGTGATCTGCCAGATCTTCCCACAGTCCTAGCGCGTCGAGCATATTTTGACTGGCGGCGGAAAGCGCATAGGAGCGCCCATCAAATTTTGGGCTTAGACTCTCTTGTGGCGCATAGGCGTCTATCACCACGGTTGTGATGCCCGCGCTGTCCAGGGCCAAAGCCAAGGTCAGGCCGTTGAGCCCACCACCCGCGATGATAACGTCATAATCCATAGGTAAGACATGGGGCAGAGAAGGGATATTGTCGAGGGGGTGCGACATCGTTAGCGTGGCGGTGAAGCAGGAGGATCAGAGATGCAACGATGGTTAACCATGAGTGCCGCAGCCTTGGGCCGCGCAATTGCCAAGGGCGATATAGACCCCGTCGATCTGGCGCAGACCTATCTTGATGCGATTGATGCCCATCCCTTCAGATCGCGCATTTACACCATAGTGACGCGCGACCGGGCCTTGGCTGAGGCGCAGGCGGCGTCTGAACGGGCGCGTCTGGGACAACGCAAATCTGCGCTCGATGGGGTTCCGGTGTCTTGGAAAGATCTGTTTGACAGCGCAAATGTGGCGACAGAAGCCGGCAGTGTTTTGCTCGAAAATCGTACGCCGACAGCAGATTGCGAGGTGCTGCGCTGCGCCACGGAGTTGGGCTTGGTTTGTTTGGGGAAAACGCATCTGTCCGAATTGGCCTTCTCAGGTTTGGGGTATAACCCCAGAACGGCGACCCCGCCTTGTGTGAATGATCATGACGCTGTGTCAGGCGGGTCTTCATCTGGAGCGGCTGCTTCTGTGGCCTTTGGCTTGGCGCCCTTGGCGATTGGATCTGACACTGGGGGCTCGGTGAGGATCCCGGCCGCCTGGAATGATTTGGTAGGTTTGAAAACCACGAGCGGGCGCTTGTCTTTGGAGGGGGTGGTTCCGCTTTGCGCGCGCTTTGACACGGTTGGGCCGCTGTGCCGATCGGTTGAGGATGCGGCTTTGGCGCTTGCGGCTCTGGAAGGCAGTAAACCCGCGGATCTGACCAACAGCACATTGGAGGGGCGGCGTTTGGCGATCTGTGACACGGTGGCTTTGGATGCGCTGCGCCCGGAACCGCGCGCCGCTTTTGACAAGGCGATTGACCGTCTGCGGGCGATGGGCGCTGTGGTCGAGCGGATTGACATTCCGCAGGTTGAGGAGGCTTTGTCCCTGTCGGGCGTTTTGTTTGCGGCCGAAGCCTATGGCACCTGGAAAGATACAATAGAGGCCAATCCAGACCTCATGTATGAAGAGATCTTGATGCGGTTTCGAGGTGGGGCGGATGTTTCAGCGCCAGATTATGTTGCGGCTTGGCAAAAGTTAGACGGGCTGCGCGCAGACTATTACGCGGCAACCCGAGAGTTTGATGCAGTTTTGATGCCCAGCTCACCGATCCTTCCGCCAAATATGGAAAGATTGGCACGGGATCATGACTATTATGTGGCGGAAAACCTGCTGGCGCTGCGCAACACCCGCATTGGAAACCTAATGGGCGCTTGCGCTTTGACGCTGCCGACGGGCGTTCCGTCATGCGGCCTCATGATGGTTTGTCCGCCGATGCAAGAACATCACCTGCTCCGATTGGGCGCTGCGGTGGAAAATGCGTTGGCTTAGCGACGGTTTTGATTTGCAGTGATCGGCTGGCTGGCTTACGCCTAATCGCAAGAGGAGACAGTTCATGATGCCCACCCGTTTTGATGCTTTGCCGACCGCGACTTGGCCGCGTCTGCGCAATTTGTTGGATGGTCACGCAGCGGGTGGCCCGGTCATCAATATGACCATCGGCGAGCCAAAACATAAATTTCCCGATTGGGTCGGACCGACATTGGTTGAGGCGATGGAGGGATTCAACAGCTATCCGGACAATAATGGCACGCCCGAATTGCGCGGGGCAATCTCTGGATTCTTGCAGCGACGCTACGCGATTGATTTGGACATGGACAATCAGGTTATGGTGCTCAATGGCACACGCGAAGGGTTGTTCAATGCGGTGGTGGCTCTGGGTCAGACGGGGTCCAAAATATTGATCCCAAACCCATTTTATCAAGTCTATACGGTCGCTGCTATGGCGATTGGGGCGCAATCGGTGTATTTGCCAGCGCGGGCGGAAAGTGGATTTTTACCGGATTTGGATGCGTTGACGCCCGAAGAGCTCAACCAAACCTCGGTCTTTTTTCTATGCTCACCCTCTAACCCTCAAGGCGCTGTTGCATCGGAGGCCTATTGGTCGCGACTGCTGACGCTGGCGGAGACTTATGATTTCAAGATTTTCGCCGATGAATGTTACAGCGAGATTTACCGGGCCGCCCCACCACCTGGTGCTTTGCAGGTGGCAGCACAGATCGGGGCAGATCCGGAGCGGGTGGTGGCCTTTCATTCCTTGTCGAAACGCTCGAACCTTCCGGGGTTGCGGTCGGGCTTTGTGGCGTCGGGACCTAAAAACATCTCACGAATCAAACAGCTGCGCGCCTATGCTGGCTGTCCGGTGGCTGGACCTATCCAGCATGTTTCTGCTAAGGTGTGGTCAGACGAGGATCATGTTGTTGCTAATCGGCAACTGTATTGTGGCAAATTTGAGGCGGCAGATCGCATTTTTGCCGGAATTCAGTCCTATAATTCGCCAGAAGCCGGGTTTTTCTTGTGGTTGCCCGTCGAAGATGACGAAGCCGCTGCGTTAAAACTTTGGACCGAAACGGGGTTGCGGGTGCTACCAGGATCATATCTGGGGCAAATCGCAAATGAGCAGAACCCTGGGTCTGGCTACGTTCGGGTCGCTTTGGTGGCTCCAAAAGAAGAATTGCAGCGCGGATTAACCATTTTGCGCGACTGCCTATATAAATGATGTTGAGGTACATATGGCTTATCCAACCCGCGGACGCGATCCGTTTTTGGACGCAGGGACACAGGCTTTTTTAGAAAGACGTGGCGTTGAAGCGCTCGGTTTGTGCGTTTCGGCGGTGGGCGTGGCCTTTGCCCTGGCTTTGGCCAGCTATGCACCTGAGGATTCTGCTTGGATTTCTGCTGGTGGTCCGGAAATTCAAAATTGGCTTGGGCAGATTGGCGCCATCGTCGCGGCGCCCCTCATTAAGATCATGGGTCTCGGCAGCTGGAGCATTGCACTGACATTTTTGGCATGGGGCCTGCGGTTGATCGCGCATACCGGTGCGGACCGCTTGATCATGCGCTTGATCTATGCGCCAATTTTTTGGGCGCTGTGTTCTCTTTACGCCGCAACCCTCACACCTATCAGCAGCTGGTCCCATAGTTTTTCAATGGGCGGCTTGTTTGGTGACACGGTGCTTTTCATGATTTTGCAATTGCTGCCGGGGTCGGTGACCTTGGGTGCAAATATCGTGGCTTTGGTTTTGGGCACTTTAGTCGTGATCCTGGGCGGCTATGTCACCGGGTTGATCTTCGGCGAAATTAAAACCTTTTTTCGTGTCACCAGCTTGCTGTTCAGCCGGCTTATCCTGGGATTGGTTTTCATTTTGGCGCGTGGCTGGAGCGGGCTGCGTAGCCGTCAGAGCGCCGCGCCTCTGAACGAAGTGATCCGACTATGGATCCCTTGTCGCAGAGTGAAGCGGAGCGTGTTGCATCTGTGATTAGAGCCAATCCCGTGATGCCGAGTGCGCCTGTGGGTCCTGCCTTGCCGGCGCAACCGCAGCCTAAATCACTTTTCGCGCGGGTCATGAAGCGCGGGGTCGCCCCAGAGTCTGCGCAATCCCCGATGGAGCCAGTTGTGGAGAGCTCTTTGGGTGGGGCGATTGATCCAATGCAGGATCGTATTCGTGGGAAAATTGTCGAGGCTATTCGGTCGCGCGATCCGCAAGCGGCCATGGCAGCACAGGGGCAAACTCCCATTGTCACCGCCAAACCCGGTCGGCCTACGGGTCCTGTTCCGATAATATTGCAGCATCCTGCGCCTGAAGCGCCTTTTATGGAGGATGAAGCTGAGGGTTTTGAGGAGCGCCAGCCGGCCGCTGTGCAACCTGACTATATGGCCGAGCCCCCGCTCACCGCTGCGCATAAGCAGGTGGTGCAACATGGCGTGCGTCGGGCCATCAAACCGTCCAGCCAAGCAATTGCTGAAGCGCAGCCAACTTTGGATCTGGAACCTAAGGCTGCGGATCCAACATATGAAAAACCGCCTCTGAACCTGTTGATGAGCCCATCTTCCGTGGAGCGGCATGTCTTGAGTGACGATGCGTTGGAAAGCAATGCGCGCATGTTGGAAAGCGTGCTGGATGATTACGGCGTCAAAGGCGAGATCGTCAGCGTGCGCCCCGGCCCGGTTGTGACAATGTATGAATTGGAGCCGGCCCCTGGCTTGAAAGCAAGCCGGGTGATTGGTCTGTCGGATGATATTGCGCGCTCTATGTCCGCCCTCTCAGCGCGGGTGAGCACAGTGCCGGGCCGGTCGGTGATTGGGATTGAGCTGCCCAATGAAAGCCGTGAGATGTGTGTTCTGCGTGAAATTTTATCCGCACGTGATTTTGGTGATGCGAATATGCGTCTCCCCTTGGCGCTTGGCAAAGACATCGGTGGCGAGCCAATTGTGGCAAACCTCGCAAAAATGCCGCATTTGCTGATCGCTGGAACCACAGGTTCCGGAAAATCTGTTGCGATTAACACGATGATCTTGTCTTTGCTCTATCGTTTGACGCCGGAAGAATGCCGGATGATTATGATTGACCCAAAAATGCTGGAACTCAGCGTATATGACGGCATTCCCCATCTCCTCAGCCCAGTTGTCACCGATCCCAAAAAGGCGGTGGTGGCTTTGAAATGGACTGTCGGGGAAATGGAAGAGCGGTATCGCAAGATGTCGAAAATGGGTGTGCGCAATATTGATGGTTACAACAGCCGCGTTAAAGATGCCCAGGCCAAAGGGGAGATGTTCAGCCGCACGGTGCAAACGGGCTTTGACGAAGGTACGGGCGAGCCATTGTTCGAGACCGAAAAATTCAAGCCGGAAACACTGCCCTATATCGTTGTTGTCGTTGATGAGATGGCGGATCTGATGATGGTTGCGGGCAAGGAAATTGAAGCCTGTATCCAACGTTTGGCGCAGATGGCGCGGGCCTCAGGCATTCATATTATCATGGCGACAGCGCCCGTCGGTGGATGTGATCACCGGAACGATCAAAGCCAATTTCCCAACGCGCATCTCATTTCAAGTGACCTCAAAAGTCGACAGCCGGACCATTTTGGGCGAAATGGGCGCAGAGCAGCTTTTGGGCATGGGCGATATGCTTTACATGGCCGGTGGCGGTAAAGTCACGCGTGTGCATGGCCCCTTCTGTTCTGATGAAGAAGTGGAAGACGTGGTTAATCACCTCAAAACCTTCGGTCCGCCAGATTACCTGTCTGGGGTTCTGGAGGGTCCGAGCGAGGGGGCTGAGAGCGATATTGATGCGGTGCTTGGCCTCGGTGGCAATACGGATTCGGAAGATGCGCTCTATGACACCGCCGTGCAAATCGTGGCCAAAGATCGCAAATGTTCCACCAGCTACATCCAGCGAAAACTGGCGATTGGTTACAATAAAGCCGCGCGGCTTGTGGAGCAGATGGAAGAGAATGGGTTGGTCAGCGCCGCAAATCACGTGGGTAAAAGGGAAATCTTGATGCCAGAGCACAATTGAGCAGGTGCTGCGGTGACGCAATCGTGATGCGGGCGGGCTTCCCGTCTTTTTGGAAATAGGCTAGGATTGTGACATGAGACTCATTTCTGCCCTTTGCGTAATCTTGGCCAATCCAGTTGCAGCTGAAAAAATCAGCCTTAATGAAATATCTTCTTATTTCAATGATATGATCACGGCAGAAGCCCAGTTTTCGCAGTTCTCTGATACGGGGGAAACCTCTACAGGGCGGCTGTATATTCGGCGGCCGGGTCGCATTCGTTTTGAATATGACCCGCCAGACGCAACTTTGGTTGTGGTGGGCGGAGGTCAGGTGGCCGTCTTCGATCCGAAATCCCGCGATGAGCCGCTGCGTTTTCCCCTGCGCCATTCCCCGCTGAATCTGGTTTTGGAGCGGGAGGTAGATTTGGCGCAACGCGATATGGTGGTCGCGCATTTCGAGGCCGGATCTGAAACTGCCGTGACGCTGCAAGACCCGGAAAACCCCGACTATGGGTTCATTCAGCTGATTTTCACCGACAACCCGGTGCAGCTGCGCCAATGGGTCGTGCAAGACAATTCCGGTGGCCGAACTCAAATCGTCCTAGACAGCCTGACCGAAGGCGGCCGTGTGTCGAATGTGCTGTTCAACATCCAATATGAGATGCAAAAACGCAGTGAATGAGCTGTGACTAGGGTGAATTATGACCCGCGCCCATTGATTTGCAAAAACTGTTGAAGAACCCATTTCCGTATGGAAATGGCGCTATGCAGAGGTGTTTTTGTTCACATCAAGGCTTGGCGATTCAACCTGCCGCCTTTCATGATCCTGTGGTTTGCGGGTAACTGTGGCCCCTATCCCTTGCCACAGCTGATTAATTGCCGCTTATACATCGCCGCCCGGCGGTCGAGGCCATTTGCGACATTCACCAGCCAGCGTTTGGATTTATAGGATCCGCGGCGGTACCCTGTTCGGCCTTCGTGATAGGCGAGGTATTGGTTGCGGGTGTCGGACATGGCAATGCCTAAAGAGCGGCGGCTTTGCGCCATATACCAGCCCATGAAATCTGCGGCATCACGGATATTTGTGCGGCTGGCNCCCCAGCGTCCGGCGCTTTTCTTATATTCTTTCCAAGTGCCATCCAGCGCCTGGGCATAGCCATAGGCTGAGCTTTGACGGCCGGCGGGAATGATCCAAAGTTTGTATTTCTTTGGCGTCTTGGCGTTGGCTTTGAATTTGCTTTCTTGCCAGATGATCGCCATTTGTGTCGAAATCGGCACGCCATATTTGCGCTTGGCGGCACGAAAGGCTGGCAGGAAGCTGCGGCGCTGGTCCAATATCGAGCAGGCGTTGTCCAAATTCCGAGGCGGATTTTTATTGCCTCCAGAGAAAGAGCACCCCGCAAGAAGGGTGATCAGAACGAGGCTGCGAAGAATACTGCTCATGGTTGTGGCCGCTTTTTGTTAAATTGCCTAAGTTTTGCGTATATCAATAGCGTTACTTCGTAAATTTTGCAATGGTGCGGCGGTTTTGGACGCCTGTCGCCTGTTTGCGGAATTATAGCACGCAGTGGCATCAATTCTGCGTGACCGCATAGACATTTTGATCCAAATCCGCGTAAAAGGAGGTTCAATGAATAGGTGACCTGTGCAAGCTGAAGCGAAATATCATTTGGGCCAAATCGTGCGGCATAAGAAACACCCGTTTCGCGGGGTCGTTTTTGATGTGGATCCAGAGTTTTCCAATACTGATGAATGGTATGCAGCTATTCCAGAAGAGGCACGGCCGGTGAAGGATCAACCCTATTACCACTTGTTGGCCGAGAATGATCAAAGCTATTATATTGCCTATGTGTCCGAGCAAAATCTTGTGGCCGATATTTCGGGGGACCCGGTGGATCACCCCGATATTGAGGATATCTTCGGCCCGTTCGAAAACGGCGCCTATCCTTTGCAGTTTCAGCTAAATTAATAGCCCAAGGCGCAACCGTCTTTGCGGGGGTCAGATGCGCCTTGCAGCACCCCATCCGCTCCGATCAATATTGCCTGTGCGCCGCCAATCGGCCCGGCAGGTATTACGACCTTATGGCCCATTTCTGACAGCTCTTGAGCGACCTGCGGCCCATATCCGCGCTCAACTTTCATTGTGCCTGCGTCGGAAAAACAGCGGGGTGCGTCAATTGCCTCCTGTGGGTCCAAGCCGAAATCCACCATGTTTGATAGAAAACGCGCATGGCCGTTGGATTGGTAGGAGCCGCCCATAACCCCAAAGGGCATGGTGATCCGCCCTCCTTCGGCCAGCATACCGGGGATGATGGTGTGCATAGGGCGCTTGCCGCCGGCCAGCTCATTAGGGTGGCCCGCCTCAAGCGAGAAGCCCGCCCCGCGATTTTGAAATAAGATTCCAAAGCGGTCTGACGCGAGTCCAGATCCAAAGGCATGGAAGATTGAGTAGATCAATGAAACGGCCATGCGGTTTTTGTCGACAACGGTGATGTAAATCGTGTCTTTATGAATCGCTTCTGACAGCCCATGCGGATCTGCCATGGCGCGGTTGGGGTGGATTAATCCAACCAGCTGCGCGGCGGTTTCGGGTGCCATCATATGATCGACGCGGCTGGCATAATCCCCATCGGCAATAAAGCGATTGCGCGCATCATAGGCCAGTTTGGAAATTTCAGCTTCGATATGGGCCCGTTCTGTCCCAAAGGGCGCCATGGCGGCGATGTCAAAATGCTTCATCATATTGAGCATCAAAAGCGCTGTGGCGCCTTGGCCATTGGCCGGATGCTCCAGCATCTCAATACCCTTGTAGGAGGCGCGCAATGGTGTGCCATAGGTGGATTTGGTTGCGGCAAAATCTTCAAGACTGTGACAGCCCCCCGCAGCGCGCAGGCTGGCTTGCATATCTTCGGCAACAGCGCCGGTATAAAACCCATCGCGGCCTTCGGAGGCCACGCGCTCGAGAACTTCCGCCTGCCCGGGCGCGGCGAAGAGCTGCCCAACTTTCGGCGCAGCGCCAGCGGTTAGATATTTTTCGCGCGCGGATCCTTGCAGCGCTTGCGTGTTTTGCGCCCAATCAAAGGCGACTTTTGGGGCAACTGGCACGCCCGCGCGGGCATAATGAATGGCGGGTGCTAGGGTGTCTTTTAATGGCAATGCGCCGAAATCTTTTGCCAGGCTGCAAAATCCGTCTATCGCGCCGGGTATTGTCACGGCATCGACGCTGTGCAGCGGCACCGTGCCATGGCCCGCATCTCGCAGGGCGGCTGCATTGGCCGCCAGCGGCGCGCGTCCCGATCCGTTGAGGGCGACAACGTTTGCGGTTGGATCCTTTTGGATCAGGGCAAACATATCTCCGCCAATGCCAGTCATTTGTGGCTCACAGATGCCTAATAAGACCGCCGCTGCAATTGCTGCATCCGCCGCGTTACCGCCCGCTTTCAAGATATCAATCGCCGTGGCGGCGGCCAAAGGGTGAGAGGTCGCGACCATGCCATTGGTTGCAAAGACGGCCGATCGGCCGGGAAGGTGAAAATCGCGCATGTGCTGTTGAGCCCTATAAATTGAATTTATCCAAACATAGCGGATAATGCGGCGGAGGCGAGGGGGCTGTGCCGGGTTTATGATTTTCTGACGCAAAGCCTTGCCCCCAAGGCATTGGGCGCGTCATAAGTGGGCAGCAACTGTTTCAAAGAGGCGCGTTATGGAAGATGTTTATATCGTAGGAGCGGCCCGCACGCCGATGGGTGGGATGCAGGGGGCTTTGGCCGCTGCATCCGCGAGTCAGCTGGGCGGTGTCGCGATTGCAGCGGCGCTTGCTGCCGGTGACGTTGCACCGGGTGATGTGGATGAGTTGCTGATGGGCTGCGTCTTGCCCGCTGGGCAGGGCCAAGCGCCAGCCCGACAAGCGGGATTTGCTGCGGGATTGGGAGAAGATGTCCCCGCAACCACGATCAACAAAATGTGTGGCTCGGGCATGAAAACCACCATGATGGGGTATGATCAATTGGCGTTGGGTCACGGTCAGGTGATGGTCACGGGCGGCATGGAAAGTATGACCCAAGCGCCCTACCTTTTGCCCAAAATGCGCGGTGGTGCGCGGCTGGGACATGGGCAAGTGCAAGACAGCATGTTTCTCGACGGCCTTGAGGATGCTTATGACAAAGGGCGTTTGATGGGCACTTTTGCTGAGGATTGCGCGATGCATTTTCAATTCTCCCGCGCCGCACAAGATGCTTATGCGCTGCGCTCCCTCGAGCGGGCGTTGGCCGCGCAGGCCAGCGGCGCGGTCGCGGCCGAAATTGCCCCGGTGACAGTGGCGGGGCGCAAAGCGAAGGTTGAGGTTGTCATGGATGAGCAACCCGGCACTGCGCGGCCAGATAAAATTCCACATTTGAAACCCGCGTTCCGTGAGGGTGGCACGGTGACGGCGGCCAATTCTTCGTCGATTTCTGATGGGGCGGCGGCCTTGGTTTTGGCCAATGCCTCTGGTCTTGCGGCGAAAGGCTATACCCCGCGGGCGCGCGTAATGGGCCACGCCAGCCATGCACAAGCGCCCGGTTGGTTTACCACCGCCCCCGTGCCAGCAGCCCGAGAACTGTTGGATCGTCTCGGCTGGAGCGTTGCCGATGTGGACTTATGGGAGGTCAACGAGGCCTTTGCTGTGGTGCCCATGGCCTTTATGCATGAGATGGAACTTTCTCCGGATGTTGTAAATGTCTATGGCGGTGCTTGCGCCTTGGGTCACCCGATCGGCGCCTCGGGCGCGCGAATCTTGGTGACCTTGCTAAACGCTTTGGAACGGCATGATCTCAAGCGCGGTGTTGCGGCGATTTGCATCGGTGGAGGCGAGGGCACTGCCATTGCCATTGAACGCATGTAAAGGCCGCGGATATGGCACGGGTAAATTATGAAGACTTGAGCAAAACCATCGCAAGCCTTTGTGCTGGCGAGGACGATGTGATTGCCCTTATGGCCAGTGTGGTCTGTGAGCTGCATCACAGCGATGATCGCTTCGACTGGACGGGTTTTATCGTGTAACCGGACCGGAAATGCTCAAGATTGGCCCCTATCAAGGCGGGCATGGTTGTTTGCAAATTCCGTTCTCACGCGGGGTTTGTGGCGCAGCGGCGCGCTTGAAAGCCACGCAATTGGTGCCGGATGTAGAGGCCTTTGAGGGCCATATTGCTTGCGCCAGCTCGACTCGATCTGAGTTGGTTTTGCCCGTGTTCAACAGCGCCGGTGATGTGATGGCTGTGCTCGATATCGACAGCGATCAACCTGATGCATTTACCCACGAGGATGCAAAGGCTTTGGAGGCCATTCTGGCTTCGGTTTTTAGCATGTAAACGCCCGTGAAAATTTATTGCTTTTTTTCATGGCTTCTGCCAACCATAAATTTGAGAATGAAAAAATGCTGGAAAATTTCACGCAATGCTGCACGGTCAGACAGATCTAAACACCCTTGGAGCCGACATTCGGGCGCTGCGTAAGGCGCGGGGATTGACCCTTGCTGAGTTGGCGCAAACCCTTGGGCGTTCGGTGGGATGGTTGAGCCAGGTTGAGCGGGATATGTCCGAACCTGGGATTAATGATTTACGCGACTTGGCCCGGGCCTTGGATGTGTCGATTTCATCTCTGTTTGGGTCTGGTCCCGCGCCGGCCGATGAGGCTGGCTATGTCGTGCGCAGAAACAGCAGACGCCCAATTGGAAGCCGCGAAGCCGGTTTGGTCGAAGAACTGCTTTCTCCCGATCTGACAGATGACTTCGAGATGCTCCATTCCACATTTGAACCGGGTGCAAAGCTAAATCCCGCGGTTTCCCGCCCCACCCAGGAGGTGGGATATATTCTTTCTGGGCAATTGAAGCTTTGGATCGGCGATGCAGATTATCTTTTGGCGCCCGGTGACAGTTTTCGTATCAAGGGCGAATTTTTCCGCTGGGAAAACCCCACAGACAAGCCCTGCCAGGTGATCTGGGTAATCGCGCCGCCGGTGTATTGATGACATTTCAGGGCTGGATCATATTTGCGGGATTTTGGGTGGTTTTCGTGACAACACCCGGTCCGAATGCCGTCAATTGCATCAGCAATGGCATGAGCTTTGGCCTGCGCCGGGGTCTTTGGGCTGTTTTGGCGATTTTAACGCAAGCGACTGCTTTCCTGATCTTATCGGCCTATGGCATCACCGCATTGCTCTTGGCATCACCCACAGCATTTTTTGCGGCCAAGCTGATCGGTGCGGCGGTTTTGATCTTTCTGGGCATGCGCGGTTGGATCATGGCAGCCACTCCGCCCAAGCTCAATCCAGCGGCCGGCTCCATCTATGGGCGGGCTTTGGCGATTGCGACGATCAATGCAAAGTCGGTGGCAGGATATTTGGCTGCGTTCAGTCAATTTGTTCAGCCTGATGTGCCCATTTGGGATCAAATGGCGGTGATTATGCCCACAGCTTTGGGTCTGACTGCACTGTCCTATACGGGCTATACGGCCTTGGGTGCGGCTTTCGGCAAATCGGCTATGGCCAAAGTCTTCAATGTCTCTTTGCGGCGCGGGCTGGCGCTTTGCTTTATCGTCTATGGGCTTTTGCTTGGTGGCAGCTCCATGCGGAGCACGGCATGAGGGAGACGTTGCGATGATCTGGGAAATCCTTTGGGGATTTGAGCCTGCTCTGATCACCGGGTTTGTGATTGCTGGTTTGATCTTAAACCTCACACCCGGGGCAGATTTCCTGTTTATTACGTCCAGTGGTCTGTCGGGCGGTCCGCGCATGGGCGTGGCAGCGGCACTGGGTGTGAACCTTGGTATCGTGGTGCATATTTTGGCGGCGGCCGCTGGGCTGTCGGCTTTGTTATTGGCGCATCCGGCGGCCTATGATGCCATCCGACTCTGCGGTGCGGCTTATTTGGCTTGGATGGCCGTGCAGGCTTGGCGCAGCAGCAGCACAGAGGCCCGCCCGCGCAGTGGCCGCGGTGTTTGGCAGGCGGCGCGGCGTGGGTTCTTCATCAATGTATCGAATCCGAAAGCCGCACTTTTTATCTTTGCCTTTATTCCGCAATTCACAGACCCCGCCATTGGCCCGATATGGGTGCAAATCTTGATCCTTGGTACAATATTTCTGGTGAACGGGGCGTTGTTCACGCTCTGCCTTGGTGCAGGGTCCGGCTATTTCGCAGCTGCGCTGGGTGCGCGCGCTGGCGTTTTGAACAAAATATCTGCAATTTTACTCGGCGGGCTGGCGGCCCGTTTGATCATCGACTGAGGGAGACCAAAATGAGTGATTTTCCAACCACGGCAAGGGTTGTCATTATCGGAGGCGGCGTTGTTGGCGTGTCGACCCTGTATCATTTGGCCAAAGCCGGGTGGACNGATTGTGTCTTGCTCGAGAAAAATGAGCTGACCGCCGGTTCAACCTGGCACGCGGCGGGCAATTGCCCGTCCTTCTCGACCAGCTGGGCGATTATGAATATGCAGCGCTATTCGCTGGGCCTCTATGCCGGTTTGGCCGAGGAGGTGGATTATCCGATGAATTATCATGTGACGGGCTCTATTCGCCTGGCTCATGACAAAAACCGGATGCTGGAGTTTGAGCGTGCGCGCACGATGGGTCGGTACCAGGGATTGGGCATCGAGATGATGTCCGTGTCAGATATGAAAGATGCCTATCCCTTCTTGGAAACGCATGATCTGGCTGGCGGGCTTTGGGATCCCGATGACGGGGATATTGACCCAGCCCAGCTNACCCAAGCCCTAGCCAAAGGTGCCCGGGATATGGGTGCCAGTGTTCAGCGGTTTTGCCCGGCGACAGGGGTCACGCAGGTGGGAGATGAATGGATTGTCCACACAGACAAAGGCGATATCCGCTGCGAGAAAGTGGTCAATTGCGCCGGTTATTATGCTCAACGCGTAGGGGAATGGTTCAAACCCTATGGTGGTCGTACCGTGCCTATGACGGTGATGAGTCATCAATATTTTCTGACCGAAGAAATTCCAGAATTGAAGGAATGGACAGAGGCCAATGGGCGCAAAGTGCCGCTCTTGCGGGATGTGGATTCCTCCTATTACCTGCGGCAGGATAAACACGGGTTGAACCTTGGCCCCTATGAGCGCAATTGCAAAGCCCATTGGGTGACGCCCGAAGATCCTATGCCTGAGGATTTCAGCTTCCAGCTCTATCCTGACGATCTCGAGCGTTTGGAGTGGTATATTGAAGACGCCATGGCGCGGGTTCCGATTTTGGGATCTCAAGGCGTGGGCCGGGTGATCAACGGCCCTATCCCCTATGCGCCTGACGGGCTTCCGTTGATCGGTCCCATGCCAGGTGTGAAGAACGCCTATGAAGGTTGCGTCTTCACATTTGGCATCACCCAAGGGGGCGGAGCCGGCAAGGTCTTGGCGGAATGGATCACGGAAGGGGAAACCGAATGGGACATGTGGGCGGTCGATCCGCGCCGCTATACGGATTACACGGATCAAGACTATTGTGACCGCAAAGCCATGGAAGTTTATGGTCACGAATATGCCATGCATTTCCCGCATCACGAATGGCCNGCCGGGCGGGACAAAAAACTCTCGCCGGTGCATGATAAGGTGATTGCCGCGGGCGGNNTGATGGGGGCTTATAATGGTTGGGAACGCGCCAATTGGTTTGCTCAGCCCGGAGATGACACCTCCCATGAGTCCACTCANACTTGGGAAAGACAGGGCCCATGGGCCCAGCGGATCCGCGAAGAGGCTGAGGCCGTGCGCGATCATTGCGGTGTCTTGGATTTGCCCGGCTTCAGCCGTTTTAATCTGACAGGCGACGGCGCCGCAGAATTCTTGCGCGGTAAAATTACCGGCGGATTGCCAAAGATTGGCCGTATGAATTTGGCCTATTTTGCCGACAATCGGGGCCGGATTTTGACGGAGATGTCGGTTGTGCGCCATGCGGAGGAGCATTTTACATTGATCACAGCCGCCAGTGCGCAATGGCATGATTATGACGTGCTCAATTCGGATCTGCCTGGTGGTGTGGAGCTGGTGGACCATACGAAAGACTTTTCAACTTTGATTGTCACGGGTCCCAAAGCCCGCGATGTTATGATCCAAATGGGGACGGATGCGGATCTGTCTTTGGGGTGGTTGACCCATCAAACGGCACAGGTGGCCGGGCAAGAGTGCGCGCTTCTGCGGGTGTCTTTTGCCGGCGAGCTTGGCTGGGAAATTCATGCNNNAAATGCCAATATGCCNGCATTGTATGATGCAGTCATTGCNGCTGGGGCCAAACCGTTTGGCATGTATGCACTCAATAGCCTGCGGATCGAAAAAGGATACCGCGCGTGGAAAGGCGATCTGTCCACCGATTACAGTCTTTTGGAAGCGGGGCTTGAAAGGTTTGTTAAATTGGACAAGCCCCAAGAATTTCCCGGGCAAAGCCGCCTTGCAGAACGAAAAACAACAGGGTCGCAAAAAGGCTTTTGCCAGCTTGATTGTGGAGGCGGGTGCCTATGATGCGCCCTATATGTCAACGATTTGGCATGATGGTGTGGTGGTGGGGGAAACCACCTCGGGTGACTTTGGGTACCGTGTTGGTAAGTCCATCGCCTTGGCCATGTTGCGCCCCGATTTGGCCATGCCAGGAACAGAGGTTGAAGTTGAAATTTTTGGGCAACGCTGCAAGGCCGTGGTGCAGGATGATCAACCGCTGTGGGATCCAAAAAATGAGCGCTTGCGCAGCTGATAAGGAGCGAATGTGATGATAATTCTCGATGGTGGTATGGGCCAAGAATTGGTCAAACGTGCCGGAAAGGCCACGGATTTGTGGTCTATGCAGGCCTTGCTCGACAGCCCGGAAATGGTGCGTGCTGTGCATGACGAATATTTTGCTGCCGGTGCGCAGATTGCCACCACCAATACCTATTCGGTTCTGCCAGACCGGCTGGAGAGCAAAGGCTTGGCCGATAAACTCCGCCCGATGACGGTCTTGGCCTGCGAAATGGCTGTGGCCGCTCGNGATGCCCATGGATCCGGGCAGGTTGCCGGTTCATTGGGTCCNATTGGTTTCTCCTATCAACCAGATAAGGCACCACCGGCCGAGCAGGCTGCCGAAANCTATGCAGACATTGCGCGNCTCCATGCGGATTATGTGGATTTTCATCTTCTGGAAACCATGGCCTCGGTAGATCAAGCGCGTGGGGGCTTGATGGGCGCCGGGGTGACGGGCAAACCGATCTATGTCTCCCTCTCTGTGGATGACAGCGATGGCACCAAGCTGCGGTCAGGGGAGCCNTTGGCTGATGCGATTGCGATGCTCAGGGCGTTTAACCCAGCCGCGGTTTTGATCAATTGCTCCTTGCCTGAAGCGGTCTCGCAGGGCTTGCCGATCTTGACCGGTCACGGGTTTACCCTGGGCGCCTATGCCAATGGATTCACAGGCATTCATGAGGAGTTTAATTCGATCCATGCGACGGTGGATCTGCTGAAATCACGAACAGATTTGGGTCCGGTGGAGTATCTCGCCTTTGCCCAGGAGTGGGCCAAAAGCGGGGNGGAAATTATTGGCGGTTGCTGTGAGGTGGGTCCGGCACATATCGCTCTTTTGGCACAGGAACTGGGAGATTAATTCGATGCTTAATGCTGCCGCAGTGGCCTGTATTGAACAGGTGCGATTGGGGTTTGTGGCCTCTGTGACATCAGGAGGGCGGCCCNCTGTGTCACCGAAAGGAACCTTTGTGGTTTTGGATGAGCGCAAGATTGCTTTTGCCGAAATTCGCTCGCCCGGCACCATCAGCAACATTGGTCACAGTCCCGAGGTGGAGGTCAATTTTGTTGATAGTTTTCGCCGCAAGGGCTGGCGGATGCGCGGGGTCACGCAAATATTGCGCTGTGGCAGTGCGGATTTTGAGGAGATCTTTCCCAAGTGGGACGCGCTCTGGGCAGACCTATCCGCGCGCATACGGGCCATTGTTGTGATCAAAGTGAGCGAGGTCAAACCGCTCTCCACCCCGCCCTATGATGATGGGGTGACGGAGGCGGAAATGATTGCTCTTTACAAAGAAAAATACGCGAAGCTGTATCCCTAGGGATCATCTTGCACATCAATTTAAATTCCATAGGAGATGGAAATGGCTGAGGTTCCTACAAAAGCGCGTGCGGTCATTATTGGCGGCGGGGTTATTGGCTGCTCATTGGCGTATCATTTAGCAAAATTGGGCTGGAGTGATGTTGTATTGCTAGAACGCAAACAATTGACCTCAGGCACCACATGGCATGCAGCGGGCTTGATTGCGCAACTTCGGGCGACGGCCAATATGACGAAATTGGCGAAATACAGCCAAGAACTTTATGGCAATTTGGAAGCGGAAACCGGCGTTGCCACTGGGTTCAAACGCTGCGGTTCGATTACTGTGGCTTTGACCGAAGAGCGCCGGGAGGAAATTTATCGTCAAGCGGCTATGGCACGGGCCTTCGGGGTGGATGTCGAAGAAATCACCCCCGCAGAGGTTAAAGCAAAATACGAGCATCTCAATATTGATGGGGTGACCGGTGGAGTTTGGTTGCCTCTGGATGGCCAAGGCGATCCGGCCAATATCGCGCTGGCTCTGGCCAAGGGCGCGCGGCAGATGGGTGCGCAGGTGTTCGAGCAAACCAAAGCCATGGGTGTAACACGCGCGGGTCGCCGGATCACAGCGGTGCAGTGGCAGAATGAGCAGGGCGAAAGCGGCTCCATCGCATGCGAGAATGTGATCAACTGTGGTGGCATGTGGGGCCATGAGGTTGGGCGGATGCTGGGCATTAATGTTCCGCTCCAGGCTTGCGAGCATTTTTATATCGTCAGTGAGGCGATTGAGGGGCTGAGCCAAATGCCGGTGCTGCGTGTGCCCGATGAATGTGCTTATTATAAAGAAGATGCGGGCAAAATGCTCCTTGGGGCTTTTGAGCCGGTTTCAAAGCCTTGGGCCATGGAGGGCATTCCGGCTGATTTTGAATTTGATCAATTGCCGGAGGATTTCGACCATTTTGAGCCCATTTTGGAAAAGGCTGTCTCTCGCATGCCGATGTTGGGTTCTGCGGGGATCCATACGTTTTTCAACGGACCAGAGAGCTTTACCCCCGATGATGCCTATCACCTCGGATTGGCGCCGGAGATGGACAATGTTTGGGTGGCGGCCGGGTTCAACTCTGTTGGCATTCAATCTGCGGGTGGCGCGGGGCAGGCTCTGGCGCAATGGATGGAAGATGGTCAAAAACCTTTTGATCTTGGGGATGTAGACATTGGCCGGATGCAACCGTTTCAGGGAAACAAACATTATTTGTTTGAACGCTCAAAGGAAACGCTTGGCCTTCTTTACGCCGATCACTTTCCCTATCTGCAAAAAAAGACAGCCCGCGGTGTGCGGCGCACGCCGTTTCATCATCATCTCAAGGAAAATGGCGCGGTCTTTGGCGAATTGGCCGGGTGGGAGAGGGCCAATTGGTTTGCCAATCCCGGACAAGATCCAAGCTATGCCTATAGCTGGAAGCGGCAAAATTTCTTTGATAATGTGGCTGCAGAACACAAGGCGGTGCGCAGCAACCTTGGGCTTTATGATATGTCCTCTTTCGGCAAAATTCGGGTGGAAGGGCCGGATGCCTGTGCCTTCATGAACTACATTGGTGGCGGTCAATATGATGTGCCCTTGGGTAAGATCGTCTACACGCAATTTCTAAATGACCGGGCTGGGATCGAGGCTGACGTCACCGTCACCCGGTTGTCTGAAACTTGTTACCTGGTGGTCACCCCTGCCGCGACCCGTCTGGCGGATCAAACCTGGATGATGCGCCACAAAGGGGCGTTCAATGTTGTGATAACGGATGTCACCGCAGGGGAAGCTGTCTTGGCCGTTATGGGGCCCAATGCCCGCAAACTTTTAGAGCGGGTTTCTCCCAATGATTTCAGCAATGCCCACAATCCCTTTGGGACGGCGCAAGAGATTGAGCTGGGCATGGGGCTGGCGCGGGCGCATCGGGTCACCTATGTGGGCGAGCTGGGCTGGGAGGTTTACGTCAGCGCCGATATGGCGGGCCATGCCTTTGAAACGATCTGGCAGGCGGGACAAGAGATGGAGGCTAAACTCTGCGGTATGCATATGATGGACAGCTGCCGTATCGAAAAAGGTTTCCGACATTTTGGCCATGACATCACCTGCGAGGACCATGTTCTGGAGGCGGGATTGGGCTTTGCGGTGAAGACAGATAAAGCTGAGTTCATCGGCCGCGATGCGGTGTTGCGCAAGAAGGACGCGGGGCTTGATGCGCGCATGGTACAGTTCAAACTGACCGATCCAGAGCCGCTTTTGTACCACAATGAACCGGTCCTGCGGGATGGTGAGATTGTCGGTTACCTATCGTCTGGCAATTATGGCCATCATCTTGGTGGCGCGATTGGCTTGGGATATGTGCCCTGCGCGGGTGAGAGCGCGGCAGAGGTTCTGGCTTCCTCCTATGAAATCGACGTCGCTGGAACGCGGGTTGTGGCGGAAGCGTCGCTCAAGCCGCTTTACGATCCGACAGGCGCGCGCGCCAAAGCTTAGGGCATCTAGGAAGGCGCCTTCGGGCGCCTTTCCACATTAACCATAAAGTAACTTTTCCGGCTCATTTCCACTGAGTTTCGTTGATCGCATTTCGCCATCAAGTTAATATCGGGTTAACAAATTCCCCTGCACCTCGATTGGCCCAAAACATAAGCCATTGAGTAATATTAATTTTAATGGATGCCATGCAACGTTTTAACCGAATTTCAGCGGTGATCTGCCTTTTATTGTCCTGCGCGCCGCGCGCCTATGCGCAGGACAATCGGCACGGTGAAACCATGGGTGCTGCAGCCGCACAGACCAAGCTGGCCGGAGTGTATCAACATGGTCACAGCGGCTTGCAAGACCCTGCAAAGGCACTTGCGGGGTTTCATAGGGCCGCGTCTCAAGGGGACGTTGAGGCGCAATACAATCTGGCCAAAATGTACGAGGACCAAGACAGCGTATTATTCGACTATAGCAAGGCCCATAGTTGGTACCGATTGGCCGCCACCAACGGGCATCGCGGTGCACAAAGCCGCTTGGGACTCTTGTTCGAATTTGGAAAAGGCGTGGCGCAAAGCAGGGTGCACGACAAAGCTGGTACAGCCGAAGACCTGACAACTGTTGGTTTGAACTTCGCATTCTAAGCGAAACTGATTTAGGTTAAAGAGAGAGCGGCGCTTCGGCGTTGCTCTTTTTTGTTGCGCCTGTCGCGTGTTGGCAAGGCTGTATCTGCAACTACACATTCCAGCACACACAGCTTTGCGACTCGCTGCTGTGCGCTGTTGAGCTGGGGTGAGTNAGGCAAGTGCTGCTCAAGCCATACAACGTGCAGCTGCTCTCGTTTGAGCTGCTTGCGTAGTGCAAGTAAACGCTTCTTACCCATCACAGCAGCTCCACAGCGTGTGCCAACTGTGTGTCGTTTACATCTATATAGCGTTGAGTGGTGCTGATGTGTTTGTGACCAGCAAGCTCAGCTAACAAGCGCACGTTGATGCCAGCATTTGCCAACTTGGTGATGTATGTCCTACGTCCGCTGTGACTGGTTGCACCTTGAAGGGATTGCAGTAACTTTTAGGAAGCGCATTTATTGCTAGACCTAAATAGTTTGAATCGATGCGAAGGCGCGCGGGCGCGTGGCGGACGTAGGCTCGAAGATTAAGTACAGCAAGGCGTAATTGAACGTGGCCCCACGTCACTTTGTCTCGCTGACTGTCTCGCTGAGAAAAACAAAAGGCTTAGGCCGCTAAGCCTAAGCCTTTGAATAAGTGGTGAGCCCTGATGGGTTCGAACCATCGACCTACTGATTAAAAG
>JGI26260J51721_1000243_pt1 | contig 23735 bp, 19 predicted proteins | sample SaaInlV_120m_DNA_4_FD_51721 | JGI IMG/M metagenome (IMG submission 51721)
CACCGACTCTCTGGCGGCCAACGTCAACGGCTTGCTATCGCTCGAGCGGTGCTCAAGGATGCCCCATTGCTCATCCTCGACGAAGCAACTTCAGCGGTCGATAATGAGACCGAGGCGGCCTTGCAACGCTCCATCAACAAAATCACCCAAGGCCGAACAGCGGTCATTATTGCACACAGACTCTCAACTGTTCGAAATGCAGACAGGATCCTCGTGCTCGAAAATGGTGGTATCCGCGAGGATGGGAGCCATGATGAACTCGTGAAAATTGGTGGAACTTATTCCAGAATGTGGGCGGTTCAAACTGGGCAGAATAATGGACTGCGTCCGATAAAAGCCATTTTGTAAGAAAAAGTGTTCTTTTACGGACAATTACAGGCTATTATAAGTGGAATGGAGGCGTGCGAGGGATGAGAAACATGATTACAGATAAGTTCTCTAAAACAACGAGCCTGCTTTTGATCGCAACGATTTCCCTCGCAATGGCCGGCACGGTCAGTGCTGCGGATGTCGTTGACCCCTCCGTGAAGTATGACGGGGAACCACTTCAGTTGGTTACCTTCTTCCTGTTCTTCGTCGGATACATCTCCATGGGTGCCGCCTTCGTGTTCTTCATGTCCGAGCGAAGTAACGTCGCTCCACAGTACAGAACCACAATGACAATCTCTGCTTTGATTGTCGGTATTGCTGCGTTCCACTACTATTACATGCGAGCGGTGTACACCGATCTCGGAACTGTGTCAGTCGAATACCGATACATGGACTGGATTATTACCGTCCCGCTAATGGCATTGAAGTTCCCAAGTTTGGTAGGCAAAGAAGCCATTACCGATAGCAAGTTCCTCGGTATGGGATTCACCGGTATTTGTTTCACTGGCGCACTGATTATGATTGGATTCGGGTACCTCGGTGAATCTGGCGTTCTCGGAGAAGTCATGGGCGCTGCCGCTGGTGGCTGGGCTGGACTCATCCTTGGTGGTGTTGGATGGGCAATGATTATTGTTGCAACAGGCACACCATGGTCCTCTGGAAAGGGCGTTGACAACAGCAAGATTGCACCAGAACTCATGTGGAGCGCAAACGCACTCCGCTGGTTCATTGTCGTTGGATGGATCATCTACCCAATCGGTTACTTGTTCAGCCCAGGTGCTGAACTCGGCCTCGGTGATGGTAACCAAGAACTCCTCGCAGTGTTCTACAACGTTGCNGACATCATCAACAAGATCGGATTCGGTATTGTTGCATGGATGGGTGCTAAGAAAGCAACCGAAGCACTTGCTGCTGCAGAGTGAAGTCAATCCTTTGACATCGCTCGAAAGAGCTGTTCGACGTTCATGCGTGGGGCCAAACGGTCCCACGCATGGGCGGCCGGCCACCACACGCATGTGTACGCAAGGACCACGATCATTGATTGTGCAAAAGTAAACGATTGAGCCTCATCCACTGAGTAGAAAAGGCCTATTGGAATAAAATGCACAAGATAAATTGTAAGCGATCGACGCCCGAGAAGGGTGAGACTGCTGACTGAAAATCGCTCGATGAGCATCCATAGAAGCGTGACACCCAGCAAAGCTGCCGTCAAAAACGGAATGTTAGCGGGGAAAAACGTAAGCGTTGCATCGCCCGTTGGCGATGCCCACTCGAGATCATACGTGGCTGAATAGATGAGTGTTGCAAGGGTGCATAAAAACGCCCCAACAAGGGCCGCCTTTGTTGTGACGGTCTGAGGAAAGAGGGACTTTTCGCCCCCGTTTTTTGCAATCCAAGCGCCAAAGACCGCGAACAGCACCCATGGAAACAAAGGGTATGTTCCTGTCACCAGTGCGTGTGAAGTCCACTGCACCGCATCTGTTACCTGAACCCTCGTATTCCAATCGCTGGATCCTTGTATTGATGGTAAAAAAGCAATCAAAAAAAATACTGCGGATGAAAAGGCCATCAGCGTTTGATGGTTCCTCCGTCGTAGTGAATGAAGCCAAAGTGGCTGAGTGATGGTGAGGAGTCCAAACAACGTCAGTACCCCTGGCGTCCAAAGATCAAACAAATGTGGTGACGATGCGTTGACACCTGTCTGAGCGATCACAAAGAATGCAGTTCTGTACAAGCGTTGCTTTNTTGTCGATTGACCGTGAAAACAGCCCCAACCAAACACTGTGACGAAAAGAGGAGCGGCAAGCCCACCCATGCCAGAGACAAGATACACCAGCGCAGATGGTTGTGTGGACGACGGTGGCCCCCATGTGGCTGCNGCGTGGACCATCACCATGAGCAAGACTGCTGTTGCTCGAATCGAATCGATGTGTTCGATTCGTTGTTNCAAAGAAACCCCTCAGAGATTCGCTTTTACGTAATCGACAGCGTTTCTGAACATCTGAAGGCCTTCACCTTCCCACTCACCAAGNGCATCACTTGATTCNGGACCTGGCGCAGTGTTGCGCGTGTGATCNGGATGGAGCCACTTCGCATAGACTGCTTCNGGGTGTGGCATAAGCCCGAAGACAAGGCCTGTTGCATCGCACACACCTGCGATGTTTCGCATGCTCCCGTTTGGTGACAGTGGGAATGGGAGGGGTTCATCGGTAATACCATCGCCAACAGATGTCGATGGGTCGACATAGCGAACGGTGAGTTGGTGACCAGCATCAAGAGCGTCGAAATCAGTTGTTGAGGGCATGACGAATTTACCTTCTCCGTGACGAACCGGGCAATCCATTCGAGTCATTCCTTTTGTCCAAATACACGGGCTTTTAGAATCGAATTCCAGTGTGACCCATCGATCTTCGTAGCGGCCTGAATCATTGAGGGTGAGGCTGGCTCGTTGAACGAAGTCAGGTAGAGGTGCGTTTGGTCCGGGAAGGAGTCCGGTCTTGACAAGCACTTGGAATCCATTACAGATACCAATGATTGGCTTTCCAGCAGCAACGAAGGCGTGAAGTTGTTCACGAAGGGCAAAACGCATTCTGTTGCCCATCAAGCGACCACTGCCAAGGTGGTCTCCGAAGGAGAACCCGCCGGGAACCGCAAGAATTTGGAATTCCTCAAGGGAACGTTGCCCGGAAATGAAGTGGTTCACGTGGACGCGCTCTGACGCGCCGCCAACAAGATTGAACACGGCTGCTGTTTCATGATCGCAATTGATTCCGAAACCAAACAAAACGGCGACTTTGGGCGCTGACATCATTCAACACCTCCAGTCATGTCAAGTGTCGATTGCCACGAAGCGACCATCTCTTCCACATTTGTTGAGGCGATTTCTGTATATCCATCGGTGATGGTGAGGGTTGGTCCCTCCACGACTTCGCCGAGCACAGTGATTGGATGGCCAGACATCCACGCCGTGAATTCTTGTTCCTTTTCAGGAGCGACTGCAACGATGAACCGTCCAAGCGACTCACCCCACAAGCGAGCCCAAAGATGTTCATCGCCCGTTCCGTCAAGATCGATGGTTGCCCCGAGGCGCCCTCCGATGCACATCTCTGCTACCGCCACACCAACGCCGCCTTCTGAGCAGTCGTGGGCTGTTTGGATGATTCCTGACTGAATTGCTGTGGAGAGCGCGCGGTAGGTGTTCAGGTTTTGTTCGGGGTTCGGGAGCTGGGGTGGAGTGCCACCAATGCCGGTTGTTTGGCCAGATTCTTTTAGCATAAACGCAATTTCTGAAGCACCGAGTTCGTGATGAGATCGTCCAACAAGATACACTTTATCGCCTGCGTTTTTGAAATCACTTGTTGCTGTGTACCTGACATCGGGTTGGTCACCGAAGAGAGAAAACAACAACGTTGGTGGAATTGAAATCTTCTTTTCACCTGTGCCATAGTCGTTCTTCATCGAATCCTTTCCACTGACGCATGGCAAACGATACGCTCGACAGACGCGCTCGAGTTCACGGTTGGCACGAACAAGTTGTGCAAGTTTGAATCGACCATCGGGGGTCTTGACTGACTCGATAGAATCTGGCCAACAGAAGTTGTCCAAGCCAGCGATTTTGTCGACGTCAACACCAGCGCACACTGCATTTCGTACAGCTTCGTCAATCGAAGCGGCTGCCATTGCACCAGCATCAAGATCTGAATACCGAGGGGCGATGCCGCACGAGATGACGAGGCCGTGTGGGTTGCCATGAATTGGAGCAATCAGACCTGCATCGCCTGGTCCGTCGCGCTTCACGCCGACAAACGGTTTGATTGCAGTTTGGGCAATGACTTCGTGGTCGTATTGACGAACCCATGTTTCCTTGCTTGCAATGTTTGGTCGGGCGAGCATCTTCAACAAAAGGTCGGCATGATCGGCATCGGTTGGTGGAACGAATGGTTCCACGATTGGTNCCGTCCATTCAGATTCAAGTTGCAGCTGAGGAACGCCATCGTGAAGGAATTCAATCGGAAGATAGGCTACGGTTGTCGCGTCATATTTGACATGGAAGACGCCGCTGTCGGTGAAGGTTGCAACAGCGGTCGCTTCGACTTCGTGCAGTGCAGCGAGCGCATCGAACGCATCGCGGTCTTCTTCTTTGACGGCGATCGTCATTCGCTCTTGGCTTTCTGAAACCAAAATTTCCCAAGCGGAAAGACCTGCTTGCTTGAGTGGTACTTTTGCAAGGTCGATTTCACATCCATTGGTGTATTCTGCCATTTCACCAATTGATGAAGATAAGCCACCTGCTCCGTTATCGGTGATGCAGGTGATCAGGCCCAAGTCGCGGGCTTCGAGGACCATGTCGATCATTTTCTTCTGGGTGATTGGGTCACCAATCTGTACGGCGCTTGAAGGGCTTTCTTCTGTGAGTTCGAGGGACGAGAAGGTTGCCCCGTGAATGCCGTCGTAGCCAACTCGGCCGCCAACCATGTAGACGATGTCGCCTGCTACTGGTGTCTTGATGTGACTTTCCCGGCCGTCTGGAAGACGTCGTGGCATGATTCCGATGGTGCCGCAGTAGACCAGTGGCTTGCCAATGTAACGGTCATCGAATACAATGGCTCCATTGACTGTTGGAATTCCCGATTCATTTCCGCCAACTCGCACGCCTGCGTGAACACCACGGAACACACGGGAAGGGTGGAAGAGGTTGTCTGGAAGGTTGCCCTCCCAAGTGGGCGGCCCAAAGCAGAACACGTCGGTGTTAGCAATTGGGCGGGCGCCCAATCCAGTACCAAGAATGTCGCGGTTCACGCCAACAATGCCTGTCATTGCGCCACCATAGGGATCAAGGGCGGATGGGGAATTGTGAGTTTCGGCTTTCATGCACACACTCCACTCGTCATCCCACGCGATGACACCGGAATTATCATGGAACACTGAAAGGAGCCAATCGACTTCTTTTTGCATGTCGTGTGTTGGCTTCATGATGTGCGTCTTGAAGATTGAATCAATGGTGGCTTCCTCACCAGTTTCGGTGTCGATATGATGGATTTTTGAGGCGAAAATCTTGTGTTTACAATGCTCGCTCCATGTCTGGGCAAGGCACTCCAATTCTACATCCGTTGGCGCGTCTGCAACAATTCCAGCCTCCGTCCTTGCTTGTCGAACCGTGTTGTCTCGGTAGTGGGCCTGAATGGTTTGCATTTCCTCAAGGTTGAGTGCGAGAAGGCCTGTTTCTGAAAGTTCAATCAGTGCCTCGTCAGAGATTTCCATATCGACATGTGATGGTGCTTCGAATGTTTGAGGAGGTTTCTCGGTGTACTCGATTTCTGGCCACTGCCCAACTGCGCACGCTGCAGCATCGGCAACCAACGCACGTTCGATGAGGTTGTTGTGAAGGGTGTTGGCGAGCCAGGAGACATCCACCTGTTCCGGCAAGCCAAAGAAAGCGTATGTGATGTAGGTCGAAATTGATGCATCGTTGGCTTGTGGAAAAATGGTGCGGAAGCCGTCAAGTGCTGCTGAACCTGGGTTATCGGTCACGCCGGCCTTGAATCCAACCGTGACAATCGCATCTGGTGTCGTTGGGAAATGAGTGGCGCTGGTGAGCATCAGTGTGTTTGTTGAGGCATCTTCTATGATTGGATCTGCGAACAAGTCGTTCACCCTTGATTCGATCGAATCTGAAGGGATTTCGGATTTGATCAGATAGCCGACGATGCTCCTGACTTCAGGAACTGAGATTGAGTGATCGGATGCGAGCTGTCGGCGGACAACATCGCCACGAACATCGCGCATACCAGGTCCTTGTTTTGGCGTGACTTCGACACGAGTAATGGCCATGATGTTCACCGCCCCCTACGGGGGCGAACTGACTGCCATTGCCTACGCCCCTTGAACAATACGGAAGCAGTTAGTTTAGCATTTCAGCCAAAAATTGTCCTGTAAAGCTCTCTTCGCAGGCTGCAATGTCTTCCGGTGTGCCTTCCACCAAAATTGTTCCACCGCGCTCGCCACCTTCTGGGCCCAAATCGATGACCCAGTCCGAGGACTTCACCACATCGAGGTGATGTTCGATGACGATGACGGTATGGCCCTTCGTTCGGAGTTCCAAAAGGACCTCGATGAGCAATTGTACATCGGAGAATGAAAGCCCGGTTGTGGGCTCGTCGAGAATGTACACTGTGTGCTTTGTTGGAGGTCGGCGCAGTTCGCTTGCGAGCTTGACACGTTGCGCCTCTCCACCAGAAAGTGTGGTTGCAGGTTGACCAAGCCGAACGTATGACAGGCCAACAGCGCGTAGTGTATCGAGTGTTCTGAAAATTTTACGGTGATTGCCGAAGAATTCGACAGCCTCGCCAATCGGCATTTCCAAAATCTCGTGGATGTTCTTGCCTTTCCATGTCACTTCGAGGCANTCTCGCGTGTAGCGCTTGCCGTGGCAAATATCACAGGTGATCCAAACATCCGGAAGGAAGTTCATTTCAAGTTTGATTGAACCAGCTCCTTTGCAAGATTCGCANCGTCCACCTTTCACGTTGAAGCTGAAAGTTCCGGGGGTGTAGCCGCGTTCTTTGGCGAGTGTGGTTTTTGACAAGAGGCTGCGTATCTCATCGAAGACTTTGGTGTAGGTTGCAGGGTTCGAACGGGGGGTGCGGCCAATGGGNGACTGGTCAATGATGATTGCTTTGTCNGTGTGCTCCAGACCTTTGATTTCGCGATGCTTTCCGGGAACAGTGTCTGCATTGTGCAAATAGCGTTGAAGCGCTGGTGCGAGGATGCCTGACACAAGTGAGGATTTCCCAGATCCTGATACGCCTGTCACCGCTGTCATACATCCAACAGGGAACGATGCTGTGATGTTCTGAAGGTTGTTGTGTGAAGCGCCTTTGACAGTGAGCCGTTTGCGTGTTGCTTTGGTTCGCTTTTCTGGAACTGGGATGCTCCGCCTCCCGCTGAGGTACGCACCAGTGATGGATTTTTCTTCAGCCATAGCGACTTCTGGTGGCCCGTTGGCAACGATTTGACCTCCTTCAAGCCCGGCACCAGGGCCGAGATCGCACAGCCAATCTGCTTGGCGGAGTGTATCTTCATCGTGCTCGACGACAATGAGCGTGTTGCCGAGATCGCTGAGTTCCCGAAGGGTTGCCAAAAGCCGTTCATTATCGCGTTGATGGAGCCCAATAGATGGTTCGTCAAGGACATACATCACGCCGGTCAATCGGCTGCCGATTTGTGTAGCGAGGCGAATGCGTTGACTTTCGCCNCCCGAGAGGGTGTTTGCTTTTCGATCAAGGGTGAGATAATCGAGGCCAACGCTGTCAAGGAATCCGAGGCGGTTTTCGATTTCTTTGAGAATCTCGTTGCCGATGAAGATGCTGCGCTCGTTAAGCGGTTCCAATGTATCCGCGAAGTATTCGGGGGCTCCAGGGCCATCTGGCCACCACGCTCGCACCACTGAAAGGGCGTCGTGAACTGAACAGTGGCTGACTTCTGGAAGGCGAATNCCNCCAACCGAGACGTAGCGTGCTGCAGCGTTCAATTTCTCCCCATTGCATTCACTGCAATCAAGATCGGTCATACAGGCGATGAGGCGGCTTCGTGTTCGTTCTGAAGTGGTTTCAGTGTACGTTCGTTGAAGCCGAGCGATGATGCCTTCCCATGGCCGGTTCATTTTGTAGACAGAGCCGTTATCAGATTCAAAGTGGAAATTAATCACAGTTGATCCTGAACCATTGAGAAGGATGTCTCGATCATCATCATCCAAAAGTTCAAACGGCGTGTTCTTTGGAATTTTGTAATGTTCACAAACTTGTTCCATAAGCCGTCGGTACCACGAAGGTGACATCGATTGGCGCCAAGGTCGTACGCAGCCATTGCTGATGGTGAGGGTGCCATCGATGATGAGATCAATGTTGAATTGGCGCTGGACTCCGAGGCCTTGGCATGAACCACAAGCACCGAGGGGTGAGTTGAATGAGAAGACCCGAGGGGAAAGTTCNGGCATGAAGGCGCCGTGTTCNGGACAGGCGAAGTCTTCAGACCAAGCTATCGTTTCACCAACTTGAGTAATTCTTGCTTTGGTGCCTTCTGACAGTTCNGCATCTTCTGCTGGCCCTTCGAGGCTCTCGATTGCAGTAGCGCCACCACCGATTCGAAGTGAGCTTTCGACNGCTTCAGTNAAGCGTTGNCGGCGATCCCTCGTGCAGCGAAGTCGNTCGATTCGAACATCAATATCGTGTCGGAAATTCTTGTCAAGTTCCGGCGGAGATTCGAATTCAACTTCGTGACCGTTGACCTTTCCATTGAGGAAACCTTGCTCGACAAGTTGGCGGAACAAATCCACATGTGTGCCTTTTCGAGCGCGAACTGCTGGTGCCCATATGGCAATGGCGTGGCCTTCCATGTGCCACAACACATCGTCCACAATTTCCTGAACGGTNCGCCTTGCCACCTCTCGCCCACACGTGGGGCAATGAGGAANCCCNATCCGNGCCCATAACAACCGCAGGTAATCCTGGATTTCTGTTACAGTGGCAACGGTTGATCTTGGGTTGTGAGACCCTTGTTTCTGATCGATGGAAATTGCAGGGGAAAGGCCCTCGATTCCGTCGCAGTCGGCCTTTTTCATCTGCCCGATAAACTGACGAGCGTATGAGGAAAGACTCTCAACATACCTTCGTTGACCTTCGGCGTAAAGCGTGTCGAAAGCAAGGCTGGATTTGCCTGAACCTGACACACCTGAAATGACAACGAATTGTCCCCTTGGTAACTTGACGGTGATGTCCTGTAAGTTGTGGGTTCGCGCCCCTCTAACTTCAATCCAACCATGGTCACCCGCCTCGCCACTCATGGTATCAGCCTAACNGGCGCGCCAACGGTTCAAGAATGCATGTATGGNTGAATTGTGATTCACCTTGACATAAATGGCACCCTTGCTTCNAAACGAACCGGGTCNTCGTTCTCNGGATGGAGGAATTCAAGAGCGGAGGCATGCAGTGCAATCCGACTCANGGGGTTCGTTTCAGCACCGTGGAGATCGTCACCAACCACAGGGCAATCAAGCGCCTTCATCGCCATACGAATTTGGTGTCGCCTNCCCGTTTCAATGGTGATGTGGATCAGTGAGACTTCGTCATCGGCGTCTTCAACCGTCCAATGGGTGATGGCTTCTTTCGCTCCTTTGAATGATGGTTTGACTTTCTTCACTCGGAGGTTTCGATCTTCGACCAACCATGCTCGCTCGGTTCCGCTGTGGTGCTCTGGTGTGCCTTCGACAAGAGCGTGGTATGTTCGATGAACTTCACGGTTTGCGAATTGAGATTGGAGGTATGTTTTGTGGTGTTCATGGCGTGCAAAAACCATCACACCAGATGTCTCCCGGTCCAACCTGTGAACGATGTGAACCCAAGCTCGTTCATCACCGAGCCGTACGTAATTCACACATCGGGCATGAAGCGTGTCATCTTCGAGATTGTTCGTGGCGACTGAAAGCAACCCTGCTGGTTTGTCGACGACAAGAATGGCCTCATCCTCATAGAGAATCTTCAGTTTGTGCTTCTTTTTAGTTGAAGCCGGTGGGGGGGCTGCTTCCTTTCCTTTTGCTCGATCGGTGACTTGGATGGTTTGGCCTGCTTCGACCGTGTGTTTCGCCCGATGCTTCACCACGCCATCGACAAGAACACGCCCCTCTGTCAGCATTTTCCGGATCTTCGCCCGAGTTGTTTCTGGAAACATTGTTGCAACGCCATCAATGAGGTACGTCGGTTCGTTTGGTGTCGACTCCATTGCACTCACTCACAGGAACATTGCTCGACACCGGTCGCCTTTGTTTGAGGGTTGCCCTGGTGAAAGAAGGGTTAGGCCATCTGCTCGGGCGACCCCGCTGAGGTTTCCTGACCCTTGGTGGCCAGTCGAATAGGCGATGGGATGGTCGCCGCTGGTGTCGATTGAAATTCTTCGGAGTGCCAGGCAATTTGCATCACCCTTGATGTCTTCACCGAGTTCGACCATGATATGGTGTTCTTTCGGGCCGCCTCCATACACGGACGCTCGGAGGTAGGGGGCGACGAGGATTCGAAACACCACGTGGCTGCTGGCTGGATTCCCTGGAAGACCAAAGATCGGTGTTGAATTCCACGTACCGAAGAGCGGCGGGGAGCCAGGGCGGATTTTGACCCGCCAGAAATGAACATCACCCTCTTCTTCCATGATTTTACGAACGTAATCCCATTCACCCATTGAAACGCCACCAGATGTCAAGATAAGGTCGCATTCCTTTGCTGCCGTAGTGAGGCTCGAACGAAGGGCATCCATTGAATCGTTCACGGATGGGTAACGAACGGCCTCATGGCCCATCCATTCNACAAGTCCGGCCAAACCAAANGAGTTTGATTCGTAGATCTCGTGGGCTTCGAGAGGNTCGCCTGGAAGTTTTAATTCATCGCCTGTTGAAAGAATTGCAACCTTTGCCCTTTTGAAAACGGGAACGGTTGGCCACCCCATTGTTGCGCANAGACCTATGTTGGCTGGCGTCAATGTAGTTCCTTTTTCCAGCGTCACTTCGCCGCGCTTCAAGTTTTCACCTTGCTTGCGGATGAAATGGGGCCGGCCTTGTTCGGCGAGTGTGACTTCTGCCCCTGCCTCGTCCATTTCACAACGCTCGATTGGAAGAATTGAATCGGCACCAGGGGGAATGGGTCCACCTGTCATAATCCGAGACGCTTGCCCTCGATTGAGGGGTTGTGTTGTTTCTCTTTCTCCAGCTTGTATGGTCTGAACTATTTTGAGCGTGTTTGGGGGCTGGAGGCTGTCTTCGTGTATGAAAGCAAAACCATCCATGGCTGAATTATCAAACGGTGGATCATCCACCTTTGAACAGAGGTCATCTGCAAGAATTCGTCCATGTGCCTCATCGAGCGGTACATCTTCAACACCGACGGAGAGAAGTGTCTTGGTTGCAATGGCAACGGCCGACTCTATGTCGATGAAGTAGGGTACCTCGGTCACAGACTGTGCAACCATCGCCTCGGTTTGAGGTTCACGGTCATGGTAGAAGATCAATACCGCGCTTCGCTGTAGCGAGGACAAGGACGAAAATCAGCAGCCAACGTACGGTTGTTTGCGGTGCTTTTTCCGCCCCGAATTTTGAACCAATGTAACCGCCACAAGCCACAGCGATTACAAATGAGGCAAGTGGGTCAAGGGACAAGGAAAGTTGGCCTGAGAGATGTGCTCCTAAGAGGCCGGCAGCAGAATTTGCCCATATGAACAGCGCCGCAGTCGCTGCTGCGGCTTTTGGAGTGGCCCAGCGTTTGAGCACAAGAATAGGGGACAGAAAGATGCCTCCCCCGACGCCAATCATTCCACTGATCACACCAATTGAAGCACCAATAGGAATTGAAGTTTGAAGGGATGGTAGAGGGTTTGGTTGTGAACTTTCTTCGGGTTGTTTTGAGGTTGCTAAACGGTACGCTGCGAAGAGAAGGGCTGCTGAGAGGAGTGTGTCATATACGACGCCATCGACTTTGAGTGTCCCTCCATAAAGCGCTGCAGGGAGGCTTGCTGCAATGAACATTAACGATAGTTTAGGACGGTGAAACCCTGCTTTCTGATAGTGGTAAAACGCAAGACTTGCAACGACAAGGTTGAGCACCCATGCGTGTTGTTTCAGCCATGAACTGTTCATTGACGCAAAGGTGGACAAAGAAAGCAGGGCGAGATAGCCCGAAGCCCCACCATGACCTACAGATGCATACAGCGCTGCGATCACAAAGAGCGCTAAACACAAGAAAAGTGTTTCAGCANCCATAGAGAACCGTTCCAGGGCTCACTCAAACTTCATTTCATTCCCGCATTCAGGGTATGAACACGTAACGGTGTATCGGGATTTCTTTGGTTTGGGGATTTTGAGCATCGAGCCGCAAGAGTCGCATTGGACGCGAAGGGTTTCTGGTCCCTTCGGAGCAGGTGCATCCCCAAGCGTGCGTCCGACATCGGTTGACCAACCAAGGTTATCCTTGTAGGAATCGCCTGTGGTGTTCATTTTCTTTTGTTTCAAAGAAAGGCGCATCTTACGCTTGCGTTTTTTTGGTTTCTTACCGCCCGCCGGTGCCTTTCCCGCCATGTGAATCGGACTCCCCTTGGTGTCGTTGTATTCAATGACTTCGGCTAAATTCTTCACCGAGGTATTCCGAGACGCCATTGACTGGGTTGTGCACAATGTGTCCATTCTTCTCAAGCGCTTCCGCAAGGGGGGGGCGGGCGTTATGTGGATCTGTGTGGTAGATCACCACTTCTTCTGCTTCGCAGTCTGATGCAAAATCCACGATTTCTTTGTGGCCTGCATGGGTCGAGAAGGAGTATGTGTCCCACTCGAGGGGGATTTCCGTGTCCTTGCCGAAAATTTTCAACTTTCCTTCTGACTGAAGTTGCCGTCCACCGGTTGCTTTCGCTTGGTAGCCTGTGAAGAGAATGGCGTTCTTTGTATCATGCCGAAGGCGATTCAAATACCAAATTGAAGGCCCGCCCTGGAGCATGCCTGATGTGGAAACAATCACATCTGCTTCAAGCGCTCGCTTTCGATCTGATTTGCTCGAAACTCGCTTGCACCACGACCATGCAGAACGAAGTGCGGCAGGATCTCGAAGCGTTTCTGGATGATTCATTTGCATCTTAGCAATGCGTTTTCCCATTCCGTCAACGTGAACGTTGAGGTGAGGGAGGTATTTGTGAAGGCGCATGACAACATCCTGAGTTCGACCGTTGGCAAAAGCTGGGATGAGGACGGTTCCACCACCGTCGACAACGCGCTGGACGTGTTCAACAAAACGTTGAATCTCTTGTTCCATGTTTGGGTGTTCCCTTCCACCGTATGTTCCTTCAACAAATAATGTGTCAGTTTTTTGTGGTTTTGCCCCGGTTGTTAGAGGTGAGTTACGGGTGTCGAAATCCCCAGAAATCAATACCTTGCGATCTGGCGTTTCAAGATCAAGCATCGCTGCGCCCGGAATGTGACCTGCTTTACGAAGGGTGAGTTTCCAGTCATCGTGATTCCATGGAGCATCAAAATCGTGGATTCGCCAGGCGTCAATCGCTGTATCGATGTCACGCTTGTCCCAAGCAAGGGGGTATCCTTCGATTGAACTGACTTTATGGCAATCATACCACATCATTTCTGATATTTCTGCAGTCAGCGCGGTACCGTGAAGAAGGGTTCGATGATTTGAACAAAGCCAAGGTGCCATGCCTAAGTGATCAACGTGGGAATGAGTGATGACTGCATCTTTGACTTTTGGAGCTTCAGATGGATACCTTGGAGGATGGGTTGGTGCAAGACCGTAGTCGAGTAAAAGACGAGTTTGCTTTTCGTTCTCGAACATAATTCCTACATTTCCGACTTCATCACCACCACCAAGTGGATGGTATCGAAGACCTTTTTCTGGAGTGTCCTCTGGATACGACGTGGTTCTTCCAGCTGAGTATAGGACCATAGGGCTCAGGATCTCGTCGGCCCGACCCATGATGAAGATGTGCATGTTCTGGACCCACACCCCCTCGTTTCCTTTGGAGAGATTTCGGTTCGGTTTCAGGTTTTTTTTGATTGGTTATGTGGTGGTAGTATTATGTGCTTGACGCGACCATATTCTACGGGGCATACTTCCGTTTCTTTCTATCCCTTTCTACAACATCCTTCACCGATCGATACGATATGTGTTCCATAGGAAATAGGGGGGTCTAGGGATATCTTCCGTTTCTTGGTGAAAAAGGAGTCAATTCTATTTCCATTGGATGAAGAATCCATTCGAATTATATGATGATTCCTCGAATCCCAAATATATTTTTTTTATGCCGCAGACTCATTTCCAAATTTCAGATTTTCCATAAGAAATCGTTTCTCCTCTACGAAGATGACATGAACCTTGTGCGCATGGAAGAATCATGGCGCGACAAGAAGACCATCTCTTCGTTGTTGACGAAGACCGGTGCTTCGGTTGCGCAGCCTGCATAGCGTTGTGTCCCGTGAATGTATTGACACTCATCGATCGACTCGCAGTTGTCGATGAAGAAGCTTGCACTCATTGCGAACTTTGTATTCCTTCATGCCCGGTCTTTGCGCTTGATATTCGACCAACAATCGAGGTGAAGGCATGAATCGAATCGTTTGCATTGGAGGTTCCATTGCCAACCTCATTGCGGCCTACCACCTTTCGGAAACGAATGATGTGACAATTATCGACGTTCATGCCGAGATTGGCATGCCATGTGGCCAACCAGGGTTTCTCTTAGACCTCGACAAACTTCAGCCCTACATGACAAAGGATCAACTTGAATTTCTTCGACCCCACTCAAATGAACCCGGATGGGGTCTTCGCAGTGAATGGATGACCAAACTTCTCGCACTTAACACAGCGCAACAAGGGGCAAAGATTCTCACCCGAACNCGAATCACGTCCATTGCCNTTGAAAATGAAATCTATACTGTCAAATTCTCAGGTGGTGGACCTACATCAACATCAACCATCGANGCNAATCAAATCATCGATGCGTCACACCTTGTTCCAAAAGCACCAGGGTCGCTTCAACACACGATTGACCAAACGCTCGAACTCATCACGCCCAAATTCAGTGAAATCACTGAATGGTTTGGCGGCACAGCTTTGACGAGTGATTGTCTTGAACTTCCTGAGTCAGCGTGGAAGTTTGATCGTTCTGAGGGGTTGAGTGAGGTCTGGTTTGAAGGCAGTCCACAATGGCAGCCAACCCATGGTTGGATTGAACAAATAACGGCACCACTCCCATCAGCTTCACAGCAGCGCACCATTGACGCACAAATCGATGAAGGTCGCTCCCTTGCGGGGGTGAACGAATGACAGAAAAACTGTATCTTCACAGCATTGAATCTGGATATTTTCAAAATTTCAACGCTACAGTCACTGGTGTTGAAGATGCACAAGTGATTCTTGATCAGACTCTTTTTTATCCGCTTGGAGGTGGTCAAAACTGGGATATTGGTACACTCACAGGACCGAATGGTAATCTCGAAGTCTCTGAAGTGCGTGGTCGGGATGACGTGTTCCATACTGTAGGGGAAGGCCACCAATTAGAAATTGGTGACGAAGTTACAGGAACAATCGACTGGGAACGCCGCCATGCTCACATGCGAATGCACACAGCACAACATCTTGTTTCTGGTTTGGTCTATGAGATGTTCAATGGGGCACGTACCGTTGGGAATCAAATTCACAGTGACCGTTCTCGTATTGATTTCAACCCAATCACCTTCGATGATGCTATGTTGGAGTCATTGACCATTCGTACAAATGACATCATCAAACAAAACCTTCGAGTCACAGACACCGTCATGACACGGGATGAGGTCAACGCAATCATGCCACCCGAGCGAACGAACATGGATCTGCTGCCAGCAAGTGTCAAACAACTCCGGGTTGTAAAAATCGATGATGGATTTGATCTCTGTCCTTGCGCAGGCACCCATGTACAACAACTCGGTGAAATCGGAGGCATTCAAATTCTCGGAAAGAAATCCAAAGGAAAAGGGACGCAGCGAATTACCTACGACCTCCTCGAACCATTGATTAAAATTTCAGCGCTGTCAGAAACCTTTCCAATTTAATTCATCCATCCAAAAGATGGGTATGGGCCATGCTTATACAGACTACGAATTTTACAAAGGTCATGGACCTAAACGACTTCGACGTTGGAGACAGTCTAAGTGGGCGCATTACGGGGGCACTGTTCGGCTTCTTTTTACTCGCGTTTGGGATGCCTTTCACTTTCGTACCAGTGCTTATTTTTGGTGATGGTTCCATCGATCTTCTCTCGTTCGGTGGCTTATTCATGGTGCTGTTCACATTGCCTTTCGTTGCTGCTGGTTTATTCGTTCAATTCATCGGATTTTCGGTGATTCGGCTGAGCATTCGCCCTAGCGACAAGAAAACGATTGGCAGGTTAAACAAGGCCTTAGGCAATCAGTCACTCGACGTTCACCAAGAGGCTTCGCGAACAGGCACACCTGAGGTAGTTGTCGAAGAAGAAGGTCCTTCTGACCAAAGTGAAAATTTCTGGGACACCGTCGAGTCCTGAGCAAAAAGAGATGAGGTTTGCAGAAGTCATCAAATACCTTATTCCTGTAGAGATAACATTTGTTCAAGACCCTTTTCGATTCGTAATTAAACCGAACTCATAAATCAAGGTCATCATCGAGTAATTCTTTCACGTCTAAAAGCGTCGATTTCCACGCTTTTCTGTTCTTTTGTCGTTCTTCAAACACCCGCTCCTCAATTCCATCAACCAATTCTTTTGGTGCCGTTTGAGCTTCNGTAGCCGCTTCAAGACGATCTGTTAATTCCGTATCTTCACCAATNCGGTCGCTTCGGTCGACCTGNGCGATGTCATGACTTGGGACTGTTCTAGAACCNTATTGNTNGAGTTGGGTTTGATCNACATACATGGCTTGATTGATTCGTTCAATTTCTTGTTCAGCCAACTGAACCTCGAGGCTGGCTTTCTTTGCACGCTGCCGCTCGAAAACTTCCACAATATCCTCATTGCTTGGCATTGGTTTTTGTTCCGTCATGGCTGATGCCAAGCGCTGCTGATGCGTTAATGCTGGACCATGAATTTCATCATGATCATGACGATGTGGAGCAGCCGCCATCATGAGGATCTCTTTGGCAAATTGGTGAAGGGAACTGTCTGCAGGTGCCTTTGCCAAAACATCGCGAACTTCTCTGTGGTGGGAAATGCAAGATTTACATCGAATCGCGCTGTCCTCATCCGGCGCATCACACAATAAGCAACAGGCTTGGAAACCCATTTCTTTCATGGCACGACGAGGCATTGACATATCTGCTCAAACCTCTCTCAATGGTTAACCGCATCAACCTTGGGACGCGAGGCTTCAAATTGTATCGAGCAGAACAAAGCCCATGGGGAGGCGTGACCCGAGGGCGGACATCATCGACGATGATCCTTTCAAGCAGAAACCACGCATCGCTCGCGTTCATTCTCACCGGGGCGATGATGGAACAATACACTTCGAAATGAATGGCTCAAGTACGGGTTCAATTAACCCACTTCTGGCACAATTCATGGGCCTCCAACCCAACAAACCTGCAAACCTTCACACGGGCGGAATTTGGCATTTTAGTGATGAGGAAAAGAAACATCTGCGTCTCGCAACAGCTGCTTTCACCCTCGCTCTTGGCTTCATGTGGGTTGGCGGGATCCGCACCCTCCTTGCAACATCGCTGTCTCAATGGATGATTCAATTGTTGTTGGCAATGCCTGTGATGCTTTTGGCTGTTGGACCNGCGTTTCTATTTCACGAGATAGGACACAAAATCATTGCAAAGAAGAACGGTTGCTGGGCTGAATTTAGAGCAGATCCAAGTGGTTTACGGTTTGGAATCTTTCTTGCGTTTTTNCTCGGCTTTTTGTTTATGGCGCCTGGGGCTGTCATGGTTGCTGGCGTGGTGACTCGACGTCAAAACGGGCACATCGCCGTTGCTGGACCACTGGTCAATCTTGGGCTCTTCCTCATTGGCATCCCAATCTGGGGCCTTCTTCTTGGTCTGAGTGGCGCTTTTGACACCTCACTTACAACAAGCACAGGCGAATACTTGGTCGGAGGCTCGCTCGTGTGGCAACAAATGTTAATCGATGCAGGTGTGTTTTGGCTTGGTGCCAATCTTGTTCTCGGTCTGTTTAACATGCTTCCCTTCGGCCCACTTGATGGTGCAAAGGTCAAAGATTGGAATGAAAACGCCTTTTACGCCGTGATTTCGCTCTTCGCTCTCCTTGTTTTAACATGGGTGTATTTTGNATACTGGAGTCCCACGGGTGTGCTTTCCTTCATNGCNAACCTCATTTAATCTGCAAAAATACAGCCGCAACGGTTTAGTTTGATATGCTGAAATTAAAGCCATGGNCACATCTCATTCTGAGCGATTGGGGTATTCACAAAGGTGGAAAATCCTNGGAATNATGAGCCTTAGTCTCATCATTGTCATGCTCAACAATGTGACACTCAATGTNGCCTTACCCGAACTCTCTTCAGACCTTGATGCTCAAAATAATGAATTGCAATGGATTGTTGATGCTTACGCACTCGTTTTTGGCGGCTCACTTCTTCTGATGGGTGCATTAGGTGATCGCTTTGGTCGGAAAAAAGCACTGCAATCGGGCATGGTGTTGCTTGCACTTGCTGCAGGTTTAGCCTCCCAGTATGCGGATTCAACCACGGATGTCATCATTGCCCGGGCGTTTATGGGCCTGGGCGCGGCACTCATTATGCCAGCTACACTTTCAGTCGTCATCGTTGTGTTTCCACCAGAAGAACGCGGGAAAGCAGTTGGTATCTGGGCAGCCATGGCTGGCGTTGGCGCTCCAATTGGTCTGCTTGTCGGCGGCTGGGCGGTTCAATCTTTCAATTGGCAGATGGTGTTCCTGATCAACGTTCCACTCATCGCAATCGCTCTTCTTTTGGGTAGTTTGTTTGTGCCGGAATCAAGAGATGAGCATCAAACACCTCTCGATTTCATCGGAGCCTTTCTCTCAATCGCCGCTTTGGGCGGCCTCCTCTATTCCATTATCGAGGCACCAGTCCATGGCTGGNCGAGCACAGAAACCCTTGCTACCTTTGCGATCTCAATCCTCCTTCTGGTCATGTTCATTCGTTGGGAGGCGCGCTCAGAACATCCACTGTTACCGATGAAATTTTTCTCGAACAAAGGCTTCACAGTNGGACTGATCACAATCAGCCTCACGTTTTTTGTGATGTTTGCATTCATGTTTACACAAATGCTCCATTTCCAAATGGTTCGAGGCCACGAACCGTTGTCAGCAGCACTTCGCTTCCTCCCTCTCCCTCTTGGTTTAATGCCGGCAGCAGCGAACAGCGATCGCTTCGTTCAACGATTTGGGCGCAACAGAGTGGTTGGTATTGGCCTCACCTTAGTCGGGATCGCGATGGTTATTTTCACGACCGTTGAAATTGATACACCATACCTCCGGCTTGCCTTGATGTTCTTCCTCCTTGGATTTGGTTTGGGGCTCACAATGGCTCCATCGACCGACATGGTCATGCAAGCCATCCCTTCGGACAAAGCAGGCGTCGGCAGTGCGACAAATGACGCCAGCAGAGAAGTCGGTGGGGCGCTTGGTATCGCCATCGGCGGAAGTGTACTGAACGAATTCTATCAACGCTCATTCATCTTACCAGAAGGCCTTGACCTCGCTGTTCTTCCAGTTGATCCAAGCACATCATTCCCAGCAGCAATTCAACTTGGACAAGGCATGGGTGGACCAATTGGTGATCAACTGGTTCTTATTGCTCAAACTGCCTTTGTCGATGGCATGGTTGCCTCGGCTGCAGTGTTTGCAGTGATTGCATTCACAACGGCAATTATTGCTTTCAGATTCATACCAACCACGCTGAATAATGGAAGCGAAGAGGAATGAAATCCTTGTTCACAAGTAGGCGTTGAGTACAGGCTTCTCGTCGAGGTGGAAGAAGGAATATGCAGCCCACCATGTAATGATGTCAAGGCTATCAATAAGGTTTGAAACACCAGAATGCTCCTCTCCGTACCCCTTTCCAGTCGTGTCCATCCAGATTTCCATTTCTTCNCGGGTATCACAGGTCTGGTGGTAACACCAGTACCCATCAACCAGGCCGCCNAAGCCAATGGTGACTGTGTCGAGGTTGGTCTGGAAACTTGCGTGGTCAGATCGAGCTGTTACATCTTCATAGATGACAATCTCAGGCCGGCCTCTATCGAGCCAATCATCCACTTTCCACGTATCCTCAGCAAACCCTTCACCAACCAAAATACTCTGTTGCTGTTCGACACCAATTGCATCCGCACCGATCCAAAGGGTGAGGCCGACCATTGCCGGTTGGTTGATTACATCGTGGTCAAGCGAGGGTCCCAAGTACACTCGCATTGGCCAAACTTCCTCATCCTTCGGATAGCCATCCGGGTCAACAGTTGTTGCAGGATCACCGTGTGGTGCACCACCGCCACCGGGCCAGTTTACNCCAGCCATGTCGAGGTTGATGTAATTGGTCACCATCACATCGGGGTTGTCTTCCTTAACGTAATAATCAGTCCAGTAATCACTGCCACGCTTTCCACCTTCCTCGCCTGACCAGAAGCAGAAAACCATCGTTCGGCGAGTGTCGAATCCAGACATGGCTTGGGCGACTGTAAGCACCATGCTTGTACCAGCCGAGTTGTCGTAGGCGCCGACACCGGTGCCGTACGTCCTGACGCCTGTGACGTGAGGATCAGCGAGNAAGAGGTTTGCAGGGGGGGCGACATCAAAGTGAGCACCAAACACCATCCATTCGTTTGGAACTTCATTCCCATACCTGAATCCACAGATATTGTATGATTCTGGGTTTTGGTTTCCGAACACATCGGTGAACTCGTAGCGTTGCGTGACAACAGTCAAACCGTACGATTCAAGTTCATCGATAAGATAGACAGCAGCGTCTTCGTAGGCGGTGTTTGCTTGACCAGCCCAGCGATTGAGGTACCCAACGGCACCGTCCGCAAGATCGAGAGGGTCGGGTGTCTCGTCAGTAAGATGGTGGAGGTAATTGTACGTAGTGCGTCCATTCACGAGTCCAGTTGAATGGCGTCCTCCTTCATCGCTGGAATAAGCAGGCGCGGTCCCGCGAACGAAGGAAAGCGGATAAGCTGCCACAGAGCCACCAGTGTCCATGCTTGCATTCAGGGATTGATTTTCACCAGGGATTCGTTCAATCGCACCTCCGTCTGCTGTTTTATGACCATCTTCAGCATACCAAGTGGCCCATGATTCATTTGCATCTCGAATGGGCCAATTGTCACGGCCATAGGAGCCGAGGAGAATGACGCCCGTGTCAGCGCGCGGTGGTGCGAGCATCGACAGTTGCACTTGTTCACCGGCTCGCAAGTCAACAACAGTTGAATTAACAACATACCCAGTCGCATCATCCTTAATCAGGTACGGGACAAACGCTGACAAATCTTGTTCAGCTGTGATTGTGACGCCTTGGAACACGCCCGCAGTCATCACTTGCGGAGTAATTGCAGCGTCGTCGATTGTGACGTTCCCGCCACTTTCATTTTCTCCAAAACATCCAGACAATGGTGCCATGACCATGATCAACATCAGTGCCATTGCGTGGAGCCCCCGCATACCCGCCATGTCCCAGCCTTGAGTCAAGAGTTTCTCAATCCTACGCCAGAAACCCCTCTTAAGATGATTCAATAAAAATTACATATTCCATATAAATTCATCAATTACAAAGAGGTAATAAACCGAAAAACAAACAATATTTACCATATAAAGGTAATATTTGAACGAAAACCATGCAATATAGACAAGAGTTTGATAAGGGTGCAGGAACAAGATTAACATGATACAATGAGACAAGGAACCAACACTTTCGAAGTGCTTATCACACTGAAATCAAAACCGAGCCGAACATCTTACTTGTGGGCAAACGCTGTTATTGTTGACGACACAGATCCACGGTGCCCGTTGATCGAAGGGTGATTACTCCTCTTCTTGGAGCACCTTTTCTGCTTCTTTTGATTCATTGATAATGCTAACAGAGAGGCCGATGATACCTATGATTGCACCGATCATGACTGCAATGACCACTGCACTGTTCTCCTTATCATCCGATTGCACCTTCACTTCTTCTTCACATCCGATTCCAAAGCAATCACCCATGCCAGGCACACCGGGTTCTTCGTGGACGTCTTTCTGTAGGGTGATGGTCAAAATTTCACTGGAGACGACAGTTCCGTTGACGGCCCGTTCATACCGATATGCGTAGTCTCCGGTCGTGGCGTTGAGGTCAAATGCATACATGTGTGATACAGCACAGTTCTCATCAGCGAGGGTGCCATTTTCAGTCAGTGGACAAGTTTCAACGAGCCACTTTGAGACATTATCATGAGATTCATTGAAAACCCCGTCTAAATCGGTGTCAATCGTGATTCGAATGCTTGCGTTTTCAGTCGTGTCTTTCATCCGAAACACAACAGCGTTTCCTTGAACGAAACCACTGTCTGTTATGTTTGCAGGCATTGGGCCATCAGCAACCACAATGACGTTGTATGTTTCCTGTTCATGGGCCGAAACACCACTAAGCATGGCCGTGGCAAAAAGTGCAACAACCAGCACCCCATATGCTCTGCGACCCCGCCCCGACATGTTTTGCCCTTCACAGCATAACATAAAGACAAAACGGATGACCGGCTCGGCATCATCATGGGCGCGAAGCAGACAGGCTTGGGAATCTTCATTGTGGTCCTTCTTTGTTCTGCGACTCTGCTTGTGATTGGGCCGGCTGAAGAGGAGTCAACGAAGAACACAATTGCGTTCAATCAAGAAGACCCTCTTTACCAATACGAAGGCCATGATCACTCAAACGCCTCTCAACACATTGCAGGCACAGACAACATCGAGTTGATGGATTTTAACCCCTTGACAACACCCGGAAACGCTGAGATTCAAGTGGCAACCACCCCAGATGGTGAACGCACCTATGCATACCTTGCAGGGTGGAACGACATGCACATTGTGGATGTAACAGATCCCAACAACACTTCAGTTGTCGGTGTGTACAACGACCCGAACACCCAAGTTCTGGATGTCAAGTACCTCGAATACAACGGCCGGGAATACATCATCCAGCAAAATCAACTGGTCGACCCCGGGAATGCAGATCCGAACGTTGGAGAATGGAGCGACCCAATCCAAGTCAGTGCCACACTCATCGATGTCACAGAGAAATCGAACCCCGTCTTTGTTGACAATTGGTACGACGTCGACCACCCAACCGGACCTCACAACCTCTACACGCACATGATCGATGGAGAATGGTATTTGTTCATCGCAAATCCAGACTACGAGCAATGCGACGATGCCATCGGGGAAGCGTGCGGTGGCGTCACAATCGCTCACCTCAACCTCGATGGTTCGGCAGCACGAAACCTCCCCGGCGTCCCTGCTTCAGGACTCGGCCACACCATCATCAAAGTCGGTGAATATGAAGTCTCATGGGAAACGACCCGAGGCGGCTGGATTTACATTCACGATATGACCGTTCAACTATGGCCCGGCGAAGATCCAAACGACCCACGGTATGGTCACACCTTCATTTACGGCAGTTATTGGGAAGCAGGATTGAGGATCGGCGATGTCACAGATGTCCCCCATCCAGTGAACTCACCAGAGGAATACACCCTCCACGCTACGTTGTGCCAAACTGGACAGGGCAATCCAATCCAATGCCGCTGGCGAGCTGAAGAAGTCGGTTTGTGGATGGATTTCCTTGACTTGGATGATGA
>JGI26260J51721_1000258_pt1 | contig 23279 bp, 20 predicted proteins | sample SaaInlV_120m_DNA_4_FD_51721 | JGI IMG/M metagenome (IMG submission 51721)
GGACTGGAGTTTCGACGCCTATGTCAGCTACTCATTGTCTGAGGGAAAGTCGAAGCGTTACGGCGTCCGAGAAGACCGACTTAACTATTCTTTGGGTTATTACTCGTCCACATCGACCCCCTGTGAAAACGACTTAGGCGCTACACTTCGCTCCGACGCCACAGCGGGATGTGTTCCTGTAAACATGTATGCGCCCTCGCTCTATCCGATCGGAGAAGTCGTTGGCGACTTTGGCACGCAAGCAGAACGCAACTATTTATTCGATACGCGTAACTTCGACACTGAATATGAGCAAATCGTGGCCTCGGCTTATGTAACTGGCGACATCTTTGAGCTGCCCGCGGGCGAAGTCGCCTTGGGACTAGGTGCAGAAGTCCGTTTCGACGACATCAGCTCCAACCCCGACGCTGTGGCAGCCGAGGGACTCTTCTGGGGCTTCTTTAGCGACAAAGGTGCACAGGGTGACCGTCAAGTCAGCGAAGTTTTCGCGGAAGTGGAGATTCCTCTACTTGCCAATAAGCCGCTCGCCACAGAACTCAGCGTCAACCTTTCCGGGCGAATCACCGATGACGAGTACTACGGAACCAACACGACAGAGTCCGTCAAAATCGGCTGGCGTCCTGTAGAGCCTCTGTTGATTCGGGGCACTTGGGGTACCGCTTTCCGCGCCCCCAACCTCCGNGAGTTATTCTTAGCGGGGTCAACTGGATTCCTCAATGTTTCCGACCCTTGTTACATTCCTGATGGTGCTTTTGACGACTTAACAGGCGCCTACATTCCTGAAAATGACAAGCGCGACCCCCAAGTGCTTTCTAACTGCGTCGCAACAGGCGTGGATCCTACGATTGCGGACAACGGCGGCTTCAATACCTTCAGCGTTGAAGTCTCCCAGGGCGGCTCCCTCGAGCTGGATCCTGAAGAGTCGGAGTCGTGGACCGTAGGTTTCGCTTTTGAGCAGGACTTCAGCAACAAATTTGATTTTTCAATGGGCATGACCTACTACGAGATCGACATCACCAACACAGTGATTGAGCCTTCAACAGGCTTCATCATTAGCGACTGCTATGGCGATGAAGCTGGCAACGGCGCTAGTGTCTTTTGTAATCGAATCACTAGAGACCTCTCTGACCCCACGAATCCACAAATTACTTCAATGGACTTGGGTTTCATTAACCGAGACCAGGAAGTGGCCCGGGGCATTGATTACAATATCTTCTTCGGAGACACGCTCAATGTGGGCGTACCCATCGATTTCAGGGCTAACTTAACCGCAAGCAAACTGCTCGAGCGATCAACAGAGTTTGTAAACCCTGATGACAGCGTGGACAGAGAAACCTACCAGGGTGAATGGGGCTTCCCCGAGTGGCAGGCCCAGCTCGCATTACGCTTTACCTGGGACCGCTGGACGGCAACCTGGGAAACTCGCTACCTCGACAGTGTCGGCCAAGACCCCGAAAGCGTCGATCCCTTCGATTCAGTCGCCGGCACATCTGATACCTGCTTTGGACCACCCAATGATGTGCTTTGCCGGGATTTTGCGGAAGCTGGCAGCTATCTTCTTCACAGCACATCACTTTTTTATGATGCTGACTCGTGGACCATAGGCGCTGGTGTTCGCAACGTTTTTGACAAAGCCCCACCAACGGTAGACGGGAGTGAGGTTGTCTCTTATTCCAATACACCCATTGGTTACGGTTACGACCTTCAAGGTCGTACCATCTTCTTTGATGTCGTTTATCGTATGGGCGGAAGCTGAGGCCTACAGAAGTTAAGCCTTTTAAATGTGACTAGAGGCGCGTAAACCCGCGCCTCGACACTTCACTTAACCATTGATACAGGACACCGCCATGCTTCGTGTTCTTACCGCCATCCTTGCACTCACCCTCCTCTCGTCCAACTGGGCAACAGCGACCCCTTACCCCATTGACCAATGGGCTCGCCGGGCCGCAATCAGCAATATTCAAATATCACCTGATGGTCGCTATCTTGGGCTAAAAAAGGTATCTGGCAAGGGCGCCAATCCGATAATAGAGATCTACAACACCGACGATCTCAGTGCCGAACCTTTTCGAGTCAACGCCAAGCCCATGGAGATCATGAGCTTTGATTGGGTGTCCGACGACAACTTTGTTTTCCGGGCCCGACAGAAAGTACGTGACCAGGTTGAAGGCTTCAACCGCGGCGTTTATGAAACCCGCATTGCCCTAGTAGATGTGGGCGAGAGGGAAATTGAAGTCATTGAGGAACGGGACCCTAGCATTGTGAGTGTTCTGCCCGAAAAACCGGGAAAGATCATGATTTCCTTTTCTGAAGGCGGAAATCGAGACGTAGGGCAACGTTTAGAAGCGGCTTTTCGCCCCAGGGCTTATTGGGAATACGATCTAAAACGCGAGTCTAAAAAACTAGTCATACGCGGCAAAATCTCATTAGGAAACATCGACTTCGACGGCGCGGGCAACCCGGTTCTTGCGCGGGGCTTCGACCTACAGGAAGGCGAATTTATCTGGTACTACCGCGAACCCTCGAGCGACGACTGGGTCGAGTTTCACCGGCAACATGAGGACTCCTACGACAGCTTCCAGGTTTGGGGGAAAGACCCTAGCCTACCGGGAAACTTTATTGTCGAAGCCAATAATGGCAGCGATACCACGGGGCTATGGTCATTTGATCCCAAGACGCGTAAGTACGCCGAGTTGCTGTATCAGCGGCGAGACAACGATATCTGTGGAGTGCGCTATCACAGCAACAGCTGGACCCATTACCGAGAAATCACCGGCGCCGTTCACTGTGGTGCCAAAATAGAGATTGAGTTTTTCGACGCCTCTGAGGCGGCCCTGCATCAACAACTGATGGCCGCAATACCCAATGCCGACGCACTGCGAATTACCAGTCGATCGAAAGATGGTTCCTCATTAACGTTGCGCAACACAGCGCCCAGAGACCCCGGCACCCATTACCTTTTTCACAAAGGCAAACTACAAATTGTGGGGGGTGAACGACCTTACTTCGCTTCAGCAGAACTGGCCGACGTCAGATTTATCACCTACCCTGCCAGAGATAAGACACCCATCCCAGGCTATCTGACGGTACCCAATGGCAAACCGCCCTTTCCGCTAGTGGTGCTACCCCATGGTGGCCCATTTGTAAGGGAGGTCGTTGTCTTTGACGAGTGGGCACAACTTCTCGCTAATCACGGCTACATGGTACTGCAACCGCAATACCGTGGGTCCAGAGGTTATGGTCAGGCTTTCTACCAGGCCGCATTTTTGAACGGTGGCCAAGGCGGCTACTTAATGCAAGATGACAAGGATGACGGCGTTATACACCTCGTTGAAGAAGGACTAGCCGAAGCCGAAAATGTGGCGATGTTTGGCTGGTCTTATGGAGGTTACGCCGCGCTGGTAGCGGCTTCACGTAGCCCTAACGCCTATCAATGTGTCATTGCTGGCGCCGCTGTTACGGACCCGCAAATGCAGGTAGATTATTATCGGTATCGCCTGAGAGGGTCGAGTAAGCTCGAGCAGCTCGCGATGTGGGACGACAGCATATCGCCCTTAACAGAAGTTGATAAAGTTAATGTGCCGGTGCTTCTAATCCATGGCGATGTTGATCAACGCGTACCAGTTGATCACGCGGAGAAGTACTTAGCCAAGCTTGTAGACGCCAAAAAGCAGCACACCTACGTTGAGTTGGAGGGCGCTGACCACTTCTCCAACACGCTGTTTTATAACCATAAAACGCTGCTATACAGCTCTATCCTGAACTATCTCGCGGACGAATGTGGGCTTGAGAACGGCATGATGCCCGCCACATCCCCGACTAAAATTGAGCCAAAAGTAGCTCAGCAGCCCTAAACCAAAGGTAACGCTATAAAAAAGCCCCCGGTCCAAAGGAGCGGGGGCTTTTTATTAACTAAGCAATAAAACTTAGCCAAATTGGTTCATAGTGTTGTCTGCGCCACCTGCTTTCAGCGCAGCATCGCCCGAGAAGTACTCTTTGTGATCATCACCCATGTCAGAACCCGCCATATTTTGGTGCTTCACACAGGCGATCCCCTGACGAAGTTCCTTGCGCTGAACTCCTGCAACATAACCCAGCATACCGGCTTCGCCGAAGTACTCCTTGGCTAGGTTATCGGTTGAAAGCGCCGCCGTATGGTAAGTGGGCAGCGTGATCAAGTGGTGGAAAATTCCTGCTTCCCGGGCGCCATCAGCCTGGAAAGACTGAATGCGTGCGTCAGCCTCAGTTGCTAATTCAGTCCCATCGTACTCCGCACTCATTAAGGCATCACGGTCGTATGCAGTCATGTCCTGGCCCGCCTCCGACCACGCNTCAAACACCTGCTGACGGAAACTAAGCGTCCAGTTAAAGCTTGGACTGTTGTTGTAAACCAACTTAGCATTGGGCACGACTTCCCTGATGCGATTTACCATACTGGCGATCTGGCCCACATGAGGCTTTTCGGTTTCAATCCAAATAAGGTCGGCGCCATTTTGCAGCGAAGTAATACAATCGAGGACCACGCGATCAACCCCAGAGCCCTTCTTAAACTGGAACAAACCTGAAGCCAACCTTGCGGGCTTCAATAGTTTGCCGTTGGCTTTAACAACAACGTCACCATTAGCAATGTCATCGGCTGAGTCGATGTAATCACCGTCTAGAAAACTGTTGTACTTGTCACCGAGGTCTCCNGGGGCATCGGTCACCGCTATCTGCTTGGTCAAGCCAGCGCCCAAAGAGTCNGTTCTTGCCACGATAATGCCATTCTCAACGCCTAACTCTAAAAAGGCGTAGCGAACCGCGCGAATTTTAGCCAGAAAATCGGCGTGGGGTACGGTAACTTTGCCGTCTTGATGCCCACACTGCTTTTCATCAGACACTTGGTTCTCAATCTGAATGGCGCAAGCACCTGCCTCAATCATGCTTTTAGCCAAAAGATAGGTGGCTTCCTCGTTACCAAAACCGGCGTCTATATCCGCGATAATAGGCACAACATGGGTCTGAAACTCTTCGATTTGCTTAGTGATGCTCTGCACTTCTACATCATTGCCAGCGGCTCGCGCTGCATCGAGAGCCCGAAAAAGCCCACCCATCTCACGGGCGTCTGCCTGACGCAAGAAGGTGTATAGCTCTTCAATAAGGCTGGGCACCGATGTTTTCTCATGCATTGACTGATCNGGNAGCGGGCCAAATTCTGAACGCAGAGCTGCGATCATCCAGCCTGAGAGATAAAGGTACTTTTTATCGGTGGTTCCGAAATGCTTTTTAATAGCAATCAGCTTTTGCTGACCAATAAAACCATGCCAGCAACCCAAAGACTGCGTGTAGTGGGCAGGGTCTGCGTCGTATGCAGCCATATCTTTGCGCATAACGTCTGCCGTATATCGCGCGATGTCGATGCCGGTTTTGAAGCGATTCTGAGCGCGCATCCTGGCTGCATACTCGGGATTGATGTCGGCCCAAGATGATCCCGCCTGGGCAACTACGCCCTCTAACTCGCCGATCGTATCCAAATAATGACTCATAACGACTCCTTTAAAGTCTATGAAATTGGGCTCAATGAGACCGCTGAATGAATGAGACCGCGATGCTAATGGGTCAGGAGGTATTTTTAAAGAAAATGCTAAATATTATTAGCATTCACTAAATGAATGTTGCTTACTGCCCCTTACGCTGCTTTTTTTTCTTCTCAGCCTTTTTAATGTGGGACATAAGACGTTGTCGTCGACTCTCTTGACGCTGGGTCAGTTTATTACGTTTACCCGCATAGGGATTATCGCCCGTGCGATATTGAATGCGGATGGGGGTGCCATGAAGCTCCAGCACGCGACGAAAAGTTTTTTCAAGATAGCGTGCGTAGCTCGCAGGAAGCGCGTCGGTTTGACTGCCATGGATAACCACAATCGGTGGATTCTGTCCGCCTGCATGTGCATAACGCAGCTTGACTCGGCGGCCATTTACTAGGGGTGGCGGGTGGGTCGCAACGGCATCTTCGAGAATGCGGGTTAATTTGTTGGTGTTGAGTGACGTCGTCGCAGCTCGGTGCGCCTGGTGGATAGACTCATAAAGATGCCCTACCCCCGTTCCGTGAAGTGCTGAGATGAAATGGACGTCGGCATAATCGACGAATTGTAGGCGTCGATTAAGCTCTGAACGAATCCAGTCGCGCTCGTCGCTCGCGATTCCATCCCATTTATTAACAGCAACGACCAACCCACGACCCGCATCAATACACTGCCCCAAGAGGTGCAAATCCTGCTCAACCAATCCCTCGTGGGCGTCCATCAACAAAATGACGACATGGGCTTCGTTGATGGCTTTGAGTGTTTTGACGATCGAAAATTTCTCGACCACCTCTCGAACGTTTTTGCGCCGTCGTACACCCGCAGTGTCAATCAGTGTGTAAGCCTGATCATGGCGCTCATACCTAATATACACGCTGTCTCGGGTGGTCCCTGGCTTGTCAAACACAACGACCCGATCTTCCCCAAGCAGCCGGTTGACCAAGGTAGACTTTCCCACATTCGGTCGCCCGACTACGGCAACCCGAATACTGGGGTCATTGAGCGCGTCAGCGGGTTCTGCTCGGGGTAAAGCGTCGATAACACTAGTAATNAACTGCAGAACGCCTCGATTATGCGAAGCGGCAATTGTGTGTAATTGCGAGCAACCTAAGCGATAGAAGTCGCTGGCTGCGATATCTTCCCCAACTCCGTCAATTTTATTGACGACTAAGTGAAATGGCTTACTGCGCTGGCGAAGATAAGACACCAGACTCTCGTCTCCCGGATGCAAACCTGCTCGACCATCAACCAACAGCAGCACGATATCAGCTTCATCGATTGCAACCCGAGACTGATCTGCCATAGCGGCGTCAATACCCAATTCCTCACCACTGATACCACCGGTATCAATAACGATGAAGGGTGCATCACCTATCTTCCCCTCACCGTACTTCCGATCTCGAGTGAGGCCTGAGAGGTTAGCGACCAAGGCATCTCTAGAACGTGTCAGTTGGTTGAACAAGGTCGACTTGCCAACATTGGGGCGCCCGACTAAGGCGATGACAGGGAGCAAGCGTTACTCCAGCCCTGCCACGTCATAGGCCATGAGTTTGCCGTCGTTGCTATAGATGTACAACCGATTCCCCTGAGCGATCATATCCGCACGCGCTCCACTGCTGTCTGGTCGCGTACGCCCGACAATATCGCCATCTAACTGTGAGAAGAGGTGCAAGTAGCCCTCAAAATCTACCAGTGCAACGTAGCTTGAGACCACTGTAGGCCGGCTTAATCCACGATAGCCCAACTGAATATTTTGCCAGCGTACGCCTTGTCCATTACGCAAATAAGCGCTGACTGTGCCATCTTGATCAGCCACGTACACGTTGCCAAAGCCGACCGCAACACCAGAAACTGACGACACGTTTTGCTGCCATATTTTACGACCAACACGCAGGTCTACAGCGGCAACGCGCCCTTGGTAGCTAGCCGCATAAAGNTCTCCGCTCTGCATAGCCATGCTGCCATCAATATCGACAATCCGTTCAATTTCAGATCGCCCTTGCGGAATGGCAATACGAGCCTCCCAAGCAACACTGCCATTATCGAGTGACAACGCGAGTACCTTACCGTCAGCAAAACCTGCAATAGCAAAGTTATCAACCATAATGGGCGTAGAGGTGCCCCTCAGAGTAAGAACAGGCACATCGCTCAAGTGAACCCATCGCTGCTCACCCGATTCATAATCAAAAGCGAATACCTTGCCGTCATAGGTCTGGGCGACGACCAGTTCTCCGTTGCCCTGGGGGGCCGCCAATACCTCNCCTGAAACTTCGGCCCTCCAAATCTCAGAACCGTCATTGGCATCGACCCGCATGACAGTCCCATCGGCTCCGCCAAGAAACAGTGAATCTTTGTAATGACCAACGCCGCCAGAAATTGCCAGGCCTAACTCAGCGCTCCATAATTTTCGCCCGCTAGTCGCATCTACAGCGGCAACTAAGCCCTCAGTAGCAGCCACATACAGAGTACCTTCAGCCAGCGCAGGTGTGATCTTATAAAACCCCTTACCCTGCCCATCACCAATAGAGGTAGACCAACGCTTGGAAAGCTTGACCTTCTGCTCGATGTCAGTCAGCTCCACCGGCGCCGTCGGGTCGTAATCATCTTCTGCAAACCAACCGCCTATGGTTTCACAACCCGCAAGCGTTACCACAGACAGACCGATGGCTACTAATTTAGGTAACTTAGCGAAATTCAAGAGGACTCCTCCGATGACGCAAGACGGGATTCAAGACTGGTGATTTTAGTATCTAAAATACCCGGTGGGTTACCGAGTGCTAGCAACACAGCTCGCGCTTCACGGTAAGCCCCTAAAGCCTCTGCGTGCCGGCCCTCGGACACATAAATATCGCCCTTTGCCGTGGCATAAGCTGCCGGATATGCACCCATGCCCGAATTTAAGATCGCCATGGCGGCTGCGGTATCGCCTTTATCAGCCAACACCCGAGCAAGCCTCAGCTGAATCAATTGCCCCATTTCAGAATTGGCATCTTCCTTGGCTAATGCCCAACGAAGCTCACTCTCAGCGACATCTAGATTACCCTCTTCCACCGCGAGCGCAGCAAGTTGAAGTGCTGCAAAACGTGCGTAGACAGTACGGCTAAAATCATCTTTTAAAGCGCCTGCTAACGCACGCACGTCCTCAGTTGAACGATCATCAGCAGATTGCAGGGCTACCTCTATCGCGCCCCAAGCGTCTGAAGCCAACTCAGCCTGTTGAGTAGACCATCCTTGGTACTGCTGCCAACCCACCGTACCAGCGACCGCCAGCACGACCGCAGCCATCGTACTCTTGCCATTTTCATCCCACCATCGTTTTAGCGCTTCTACCTGTTCGTCATCCTCTAGATGATCTGCCATAACCTATTCTCCGTTTGCTCCAGCAAATGACTCCGCCAAAAATGCTGCTACTTTGTTATCTGGGAGCGTGACCTGCTCGCCCTCACTTCGTAATGGCTTCAAGGTAACAGACTCAGTAGCCTGCTCAGACTCGCCATATACCAGCGCAAATCGCGCACCACTGCGATCCGCACGCTTAAACTGACTTTTAAAACTTCCCCCGCCTAAGTGAGCTTGAATAGCTCGACCGGGCAGGGCCTGCCTAAGAGCCTCCACGCGAGGCAGCGCATGAAGCTGCGACTTAGCATCTGCTGTCACAACGTAAATATCGGCCTGGGGCGCAGACTGCGCCTCTAAACCTTTCAGCAGCAGCACCAATCGCTCCAGCCCTATGGCAAAACCAGCTGCTGGTGTGTCTCGGCCACCAAATTGCGCCACCAAACCATCATAACGACCACCCCCACAAACTGTTCCCTGAGCGCCCAAAGCATCCGTGGTCCATTCAAAAACCGTCTTATTGTAATAATCAAGACCGCGCACCAAACGCTCATTAACGACATAGGGTTGCCCCGCCGCAGTCAACATTGCCAGAAGTGCCGCGAAATCATCCCGTGACTGTTCATCAAGAAAATCGCTGAGCGCCGGTGCATCCGCTAGCAAAGCCTGAGTGTCTACATTTTTGCTGTCCAATATACGCAGGGGATTAGTTTCAAGACGACGCTGACTATCATCATCTAAAGTGGTCCTGTGATCGGAGAGAAACTCTACCAGAGCCTCTCTAAAAAGCCCTCTAGCGGCGGGNCTCCCTATTGAATTCACTTCCAATGTCAGGAGCTCTCTAACACCCAAACCACGCCACAGGGCGTTCGATACCAGAATCAACTCCGCATCTAAATCGGGCGTTGCCACGCCAAACCCCTCAACGCCGAGCTGATGAAACTGTCGCTGCCGACCTTTCTGCGGTCGTTCGTAACGAAACATAGGGCCTTGGTACCAAAGTTTCTGCACCGTTTGCTGCAGATTGTGTTGGACGACCGCACGCACGCAGCTAGCTGTACCCTCCGGGCGCAATGACAGACTCTCGCCGTTGCGATCTGCAAAGGTATACATTTCCTTCTCGACAATATCGGTAACCTCGCCGATAGAGCGAGAAAACAACTGTGTTGCTTCGATGATAGGCAGGCGAATCTCTTGATAGCCGTACTGCTGCAACACAGTACCCATGACCGCTTCCAGCTGCTGCCAAAGGAAGGTGTCTTCAGGAAGAATGTCTACCATTCCACGCACTGATCGGTAATCGGTCATAAGCTTGTCTATTAGGTGCTGCGCAGAATGATTTGTTCTTCAGCGGCCGCGCGCTCAGATACTAATTGATCGGCGCGCTCGCGAATAACAGATTCCAAATGATCAACGAAATCCTGATTACTGACTTTGTGGTCGGGCTCGCCGGCAAGGTAAATTAAGTTGCTGGGAGTGGCTCCCGTCAGGCCAACGTCAGCCTCCCGAGCTTCCCCTGGCCCGTTGACGATACAGCCGATCACGGCAACATCCATCGGGGTACGAATATCTTCCAGTCGACGCTCCAACTCATTCATGGTGCCGATCACATCAAAATTTTGGCGCGAGCAACTGGGGCAGGCGATAAAATTTATGCCATTAGCCCGCAGCTTCAGGCTTTTAAGTATCTCAAAGCCAACTTTGACCTCTTCTACTGGGTCAGCGGCCAGGGAAATTCGAATCGTATCGCCAATGCCATCAAGTAATAAGGCACCCAAGCCCACTGCCGACTTGACGGTACCACCACGCAGGCCCCCGGCCTCGGTAATACCCAAGTGCAGAGGCTGCTCAATTTGCGTTGATAAACTTCTGTAGGCTGCTTGAGCCATAAAAATTTCGGAGGCTTTGACACTGACTTTGAAATCCTCAAAGTCATAGCGATTTAGAATATCGACATTACGCAAGGCAGACTCCACCAAAGCCTCAGCAGTTGGCTCTGGATACTTTCGCATCAGCTCCTTACCTAGTGAGCCCGCATTGACCCCAATTCGAATTGGGATACCACGGTCTTTGCAAGCGGCAATGACCTCCCTCACTTTTTCTTCACGACCAATATTGCCGGGATTGATACGCAAACAGTCGACACCATATTCAGCAACTTTCAGCGCAATTTTGTGATCAAAGTGGATATCGGCAACAAGGGGTACAGTCACCTGCGTGCGAATGTCTCGAAAGGCGTCAGCAGCTTCCATACTCGGCACCGAAATACGCACGATGTCAGCTCCAGCATCAGCAATAGCTTGCACCTGCGCGACTGTGGCTGCCACGTCGCACGTTTCAGTGTTCGTCATACTCTGGACACTGATAGGAGCATCGCCGCCAACGGCTACGTTGCCAACCATAATCTGGCGACTCTTGCGCCGCTTAATAGGTGATTCCTGTTTCATGTCACCGACCGATCGGAAGATTTCCTTATTGTAACCCTTGCTGGGCCTGCAGTGTTTGATATTCCTGAGAATCAGGATAGAGATTACGTAATGCCAGCTCGTAGCTGCTCTGGGCATCTTTATCGCCCGAAGCCCGAGAAACCTCAATGCCCAACATGAAGCCTCGAGGTGATTGACGAGGCACAACCGTGCGGTAGACGCCATAGTAAGATTGGGCAGCCGCGACATCGCCCGCTGCGAGCCGCAAATAACCCATTTCTAGCAGTGCGATGGGATTTCGCCGATCCATACGCAACGCGCGGCTGAATGCATCCTCTGCACCAGCATTGTTCTGAAGATTCAATCGGCTCATGCCCAAGTTAATATAGGCAAGCGGGCGCCCCGAGTAGAGTGAATCTTCCGCTACCAGCACAAACTCCGGCTCTGCCTCATCATAGCGCCCAAGGAAAAACAGGAAAGCAGCATAGTTGTTTCTCGCTCTAGACAATTTGGGATCGATTCGCAATGCCCGCTTAAAACTGTCCTCAGCGCGATCGTATTCACCCGTGCTTTGATAAACCAGTCCAAAGGCTTCATGCACCGAGGGATTGTCAGGGTCGATGTCATTTGCCAGCTCAAGATTCCGCTTAGCATTTTCCCAATCTCCGCGACCAATGTACTGTCGAGCTAACTCAACGCGTCGCTCTAGAGCCGCCTGAGGGTCTCCTTCATTGTCTGTGCCACCCACAGTCTCAGTAACACAAGATGACAGCAAGCAAACAGCAGCCATGGCAAATATGCCTAAAATCAACGACTTCATGTTCGTTCACCCTCCGTCACGGCATCGCTTGCCGAATTCAACTGACGGTATCGCTCAGAACGTCGGGTCCGGTCAACTACTTCTCCCACCAGCTGACCGCACGCAGCATCAATATCATCGCCGCGGGTACTACGTACAGTGACGATAAAGCCCGCATCAACCAAAACCTGCCAAAAGCGCGACACGGCGTTGCCGCTCGGTCGATCGAATCCTGAATTTGGAAAGTGGTTGAAGGGGATCAGATTAATCTTGCAGGGAAAGTCCTTAAGCAAAGTGCTTAATTCCCGCGCGTGTTCCGGCTGATCATTTACTCCGGCCAGAAGCGTGTATTCTATGGTAACAACCCGTTTACGGTCTGACTGAGCGTCGATGTAGCTTTTAGCGCTCTGCAACAATTGCTGAATCGGATAGCGACGGTTAATAGGGACAATTTTATTGCGGATTTCATCATTCGGCGCGTGTAAAGACACCGCCAAGCTAACGTCGCTGAACTCAGCTAGCCGATCGAGTGCGGGTACAACGCCTGAGGTGCTTAAAGTCACCTTCCGTTTGGACAAACCGTAGGCTAGGTCATCTGTCATGAGGCTCATAGCCGAGACCACATTATCAAAGTTGAGAAGGGGCTCACCCATTCCCATCATGACCACGTTCGTCACAACCCGACCTTTACCTGACTGCCAACCACTGTAAGAGTTAATCGCTAACCAGACCTGACCAATAATTTCTGCTGCGGTTAAATCTCGCTGAAAACCCTGCTTTCCTGTGGAGCAAAACTTGCAGTCTAGACTGCAGCCCACCTGTGAGGACACACACAGAGTGGCTCTTCCCGCCTCGGGAATTAACACAGCTTCTACCAAAGCACCCCCGGCCACGCGAATTGCCCATTTCCGGGTTCCGTCAGCCGAATCCTGCTGATCCGCAATTTCCGGGGGAGTAATCGTAGCGAGGGCCTCTAGCTTTTCGCGCAGGCCTTTGCCCAAGTTACTCATAGCGGCGAAGTCGATAACACCCTGATGGTGGATCCACTTCATCACCTGCTGAGCACGGAACCGCTTCTCTCCAAGGTCAGTGAAAAAAGCTTCCAGCTGCTGACGACTCAGTCCCAACAGATTGACCTTCGCAGCGGCGCTCGAGGTCGCAATCAATCCGTTGGCAACTGTCATAGCGAAGCGTCAGCCGGGCGCCTCAGCGCTCGCAAACCTCGTTAGCGGCAAAAAAGTAAGCAATTTCTCGAGCTGCAGACTCGGGCGAGTCTGAACCGTGTACGGCATTAGCATCGATGGTCGTCGCAAAGTCTGCGCGAATTGTTCCNGCAGCAGCTTCCTGCGGGTTCGTGGCACCCATCAAATCNCGATTTTTAGCAATCGCACCCTCGCCTTCGAGCACCTGAACAACAACGGGGCCGGACGTCATAAACTTAACCAAATCGTCGTAGAAAGGACGTCCTTTATGCTCGGCATAAAAACCGCCAGCAGTCGTGTCAGACAGCTGCATCATGCGCGACGCAACTATGCGCAGTCCGGCTGACTCAAAACGGGTATAAATTTCGCCGATAACATTTTTGCCGACGGCATCAGGCTTGATAATTGACAGGGTACGTTCAGTGGCCATGGGGCACTCCGAATTAAAAAAGGACTGGTTCATGGGACCCGGGGTCCCAATTTCTAAGCGCGCAAATTATAAATGAGGGCAGCGATTATGTCATCGTCGACTAATTACCCTAAAACAGCGTTTTGAAAGCGACAACGGCATTAGGTTTAGACGACGTTTGGGGCGCAGACCGTCCCGAATAAAGACCGCTGCTAAAACAGCCCTAGACCCCAAGAACGACCAACTCTGGTTGCATGATCTAACAGTTTTTAATGATGCTCTCGGGCATGATTAATGGTGTACCGCGGGATCTCAACCACTAAAGGNGTCTCTGCAACTAGTGCTTGGCAAGAGAGCCTCGACTCCGGCTCTAAACCCCAAGCCTTATCAAGAAAGTCTTCCTCAAGCTCGTCGGCGTCATCCATAGAAGCAAAGCCTTCACGAATAATGACGTGACAGGTGGTGCATGCACAAGACATCTCACAAGCATGCTCAATGGCAATATCGTGTGCCAGCAAAGCGTCACAGATTGACGTTCCAACCTCAGCTTCGACAACTGCTCCCTCGGGGCAAATATCACCGTGGGGCATGACTACAATCTGGGTCATGACTCCGCTTCTCCTTCCAATGTGGCCACCGAGATTCCACCCAGCGCCGATTTAATGCTGCGATCCATACGTCTGGCCGCCAACAGTTCTGAAGCGCGACCGGTTACCTCGATCGCCTTCCTTAAACTCTCTATATTATTCGTCCTGGCTAGCATCGACTAGCTCATTGACCGCAGTCATCAGTGCCTCATGCTCAATACCGCTCAATAGATCACCATCACTGGTAACGGCGGCACGAATACCTGCAACCAGCTGCTCCGCCTCAACTTTTGCTTCAGCCAATTGACGCGCACGCATGTCCTCAGAGGCATGCTCATAACCAGCACGCAACATAGTGGCAATATCATCTTCAGCAAGACCAAAGGCCGGCTTCACCACCACACTTGCCGTGGCCTGCGTTGTTGCTTCCTGAGCCTTTACCTCGAGTAGACCATCGGCATCAACCTGAAAGGTCACCTCAAGTCGTGCTGCTCCCGCCACCATCGGTGGAATCCCCTCTAATTCAAACGTCGCCAGGGAGCGGCAATCTTCTACACGCTCGCGCTCACCTTGCACAACGTGAACAATCAGGCCCGTTTGGCCGTCTTTAGCGGTCGTAAACTCCTGCGCCCTAGCCACTGGAATCGTTGTATTTCTAGGCACGATGCGTTCCACCAATCCACCGTACGTCTCGACCCCCAAAGACAGCGGAATGACATCGAGCAACAGCAGATCTTCAGCGTCACGATTACCGATCAGCAAATCAGCTTGTCTAGCTGCTCCCATCGCCACGACACGATCGGGGTCGATACTATTCAGTGGCTCCTTGCCAAACAGGGCAGCTACCACTTCGCCAATAATTGGCATGCGTGTAGACCCGCCCACGAGCACAATTTGATCAATCTGCGATACGCCAGCGTCCGCAACACATTGGCGGCAGGCGTCGAGACTGCGATTCACCAGATCAGCGCATGCACTATTAAATGCTTGACGGGTGACTGTAACGGGACCAGAACCACTGATGATGCTATCGAGCTGAACTTCAATTTCCGATGCAGTAGTCAACGCTTCTTTGGCCGATCGAGCACAGCGTAACAACGCCCTTTCTTGAGCAACGCTTAATGAGTGCAGACTCGCTTCATCACGGAGTAATTTGACTATGCGTTGGTCAAAGTCATCGCCACCTAAACTACTGTCTCCCCCCGTAGCCAAAACCTCAAATACGCCCCGCTCCAGTCGCAGAATGGACACGTCAAATGTTCCACCCCCCAGATCATAGACCGCGACTACACCCTCCTCGCCTGAGTCAAGACCGTAAGCTACTGCGGCGGCCGTCGGCTCATTTAGCAAGCGCAACACATTAAGTCCGCTTAATTCGGCCGCTTGCCGCGTTGCTAACCGCTGGGCGTCATCAAAGTAGGCGGGCACCGTGATGACGGCACCAGCTATTGGCATATTAAGCGAGGACAAGGCACGATCACGAAGCGCGCCCAAAAGCGCCGCAGACACCTCGACTGGAGTCACCGGGCCTTGGGAGGTTTCAAAGGCCAGCCCACTTTCGGCTAGCTTGGTATAGCTGTCCGCGGCAAGCTCCTCTCGGCTTCGACCAAGATAACGTTTCGCAGATGCAATCGTGTCATGAGGTGCCGAGACGGCCAAAGCTTCCGCGGCTGAGCCCACAAGCGTGCTTTCAGCACCAAAGTGCACCACCGAGGGAAGGCAGACATCGCCAGAGCCATCCGGCAAAACCTTGACATCGCCATCACTGACATGGGCAACCAAACTGTTGGTCGTGCCCAAATCAATACCCAGAGCGAGCTTTCGGCTCGCAGGTTCTTGAACAACCGCGCCGGGTTCAGCAATCTGCAGCAAGGCCATAACGCCTTCTAGATGAGATCGCTGCTGCCAGCGACCTCTTTGTTCAGCTTTTGTAAATAAAGCAGGTGTACCCAAGCAGATCCCGCCAACTCATAGTCCTCTTTTTCTATGGCTTCTTGAAAAGAAAGCAGCTCNGCCCTCATGAGTGCCGTCGCTTCAGCCGTTAAATGTGATCTTCCCTCGTTATCGTCAGAGCTCAACGCNTCTGCCTTGTCTCGAAGGTGCATCTGCTGCATTAAAAACTCACCACTCACTGGCTGTCGCTCAAGAGCGCGCAAATCGCAAGCCTGCCGCTCCAACATNTGGCCTGCCCGAGTGATAGGATCTTTAAGTGCCTGATAGCCCGCGTTGATATCCGCTGATACCTGCGCCGCAAGGCGCTGCTCAGCCGCGCTTCCGCCGCTGTATCTGTCGGGGTGAAAACGTCGCTGGAGTGTGCGAAATCTCTGACCTAGATCATCAGTATCCAAGTCGAACTGAGGTTCTATCTGAAAAAGCTCAAAATAATCTTTGGGTGCACCCGAAAACCCTTCAGCAACCACGGGCATACCTAGACGGTAAAACTCTCACCGCAGCCGCACTCACCGGCCACATTGGGATTGCGAAACTCCAACCCTTCATTCAACCCCTCTTTGGCGTAGTCGACGATAGTACCGTCGAGATAGACCAAACTTTTCGGGTCAATGAATAACTTGACGCCAAAATCTTCGAAAATAGTATCTGTAGTCTCTGCGGCATCAACAAACTCAAGGACATAAGCTAGCCCCGAGCAACCGGAAGTTTTAACCGCAATTCGAATGCCCTCTCCGCGCCCGCGAGCTTCTAGCTGGCGTTGGACATGTCCCGCTGCCTGTTCTGTGACTGCAATTGTCATCAGTCGTCCTGCTTTTCTCGAAAATTCTTTACCGCCGCCTTAATGGCATCCTCTGCGAGCACCGAACAATGAATTTTCACCGGTGGCAGTGACAATTCCTGTGCTATTTCAGTATTTGTAATTTGCTCGGCGTCTTCCAGCTTGCGCCCCTTGACCCATTCCGTCAGTAGAGAACTGGATGCGATCGCTGAGCCACAGCCGTAGGTTTTAAATTTGGCGTCCTCAATAACGCCATTATCATTTACCTTGATCTGTAGACGCATGACATCGCCACAAGCCGGAGCACCTACCATACCCGTACCTATGTTTTCATCTTCATCATCGAACTTTCCCACATTCCTGGGGTTCTCATAATGATCGATAACCTTTTCACTGTAAGCCATGACGTACTCCTTATTAAGGGCTGCAATACCAGCGCTATGCTTAGTGTGCTGACCATTCAATAGAATTCAAATCAACGCCGTCTTGGTACATATCCCAAAGCGGCGACAGTTCACGTAATTTTTCAACGGCACCACGAACCTGCGTAATCGCGTGATCAATATCTGCCTCAGATGTAAATCGCCCAAAGCTAAAGCGTAAAGAACTGTGTGCAAGCTCGTCATTAAGCCCCAAAGCCCTCAGAACATAAGACGGTTCCAAGCTAGCTGAGGTACAAGCTGAACCAGAGGACAGCGCCAAATCCTTCAAAGACATCAACAAAGACTCACCCTCTACAAAGGCGAAGCTAACGTTAAGCGCGCCGGGTAACCTTCTATCAACATCGCCATTGATATGCACTTCCTGCATATCCTCCAAGCCCTTCCAAAATCGGGCTCGCAGACTCATTAGGCGCAAGGTTTCGTCAGCCATTTCTTCCTTGGCTATACGTGCCGCCTCACCGAAACCAACAGCCTGATGGGTCGCCAGAGTACCTGAGCGCATACCCCGCTCGTGGCCACCACCGTGCATTTGAGCTTCCAGCCGCACCCGGGGCTTTCGACGCACATAAAGTGCACCCACACCTTTAGGACCGTACATCTTGTGGGCGCTCATGGACAGCAAATCAACCTTCATAGCCTCCATGTCCAGAGGTACTTTGCCGGTGCTTTGCGCTGCATCGACGTGATAAATCACCCCTGCTGCACGACAGACCTCACCGATACCTTCTATATCGTTAACCACACCAATTTCGTTATTGGCATGCATAACACTGACCACCACCGTATCAGGGCGCAGAGCNGCTTGAACGGCCTCTGGCGTGGTCAGNCCCGCTGTATTGGGCTCGAGATACGTCACTTCAAAACCTTCCCGCTCCAGCTGACGGCAGGTGTCCAGCACCGCTTTGTGCTCTATTTTCGACGTGACGATATGCTGGCCTTTCTTACGATAAAAATGCGCTGCACCCTTAATCGCAAGATTGTCAGACTCTGTTGCACCGGAGGTCCACACGATCTCCCTTGGGTCAGCGTTAATCAGATCTGCTATCTGGGCCCGGGCGTTCTCTACCGCCTCTTCAGCCTTCCACCCAAAAACGTGGGATCGGGAAGCCGGGTTGCCAAAGGTACCTTCCATCGATAGGCACTCGGACATCGCATCGGCCACGCGGGGGTCGACCGGCGTAGTCGATAGGTAGTCGAGATAAATTGGTGTGTTGACATGAGCGTTCATTAGCAGAGCATCCTTACTGCAGAATTAATTTTTGCACGGCTTCGTTTGCACTTAGCCTGGCCTTACCAGCTCGATTGTCTACGAGGTCAGCTAAGCTGATCCCGCTTAAGAAGCTGTGAATACGATCGCTCAAGTCCTGCCAAAGATCATGTGTCAGACACACCTCACCATGGTGACAGTTACCCTTACCATTACAGTTAGTAACATCGACAGACTCGTCAACCGCGTCAATAATTTCAGCGACAAACAAGGTGGCTCGATCCCGCGCCAGACGGTAACCCCCACCGGGGCCCCTAACGCTGGTTACCAAGGCCTCTCGTCGAAGCTTGGCAAACAGCTGCTCTAGATAGGATAGCGAAATTTCCTGACGACCGGAGATATCGGCCAGAGATACTGGCTTTTCCTCGCCATTTATCGCCAGATCAAGCATAGCTGTTACCGCGTATCGACCTCGAGTTGTAAGTTTCATGCCACCTCCATGCCGAATAGTGTGACAAAACCTACTAAAACACTCAAGTAAAAAACCAACTATTTTAGTAGGGCTTTACTTTTTGCCCCTGGACGCTTTTTTCTGCGTTTCTGAAAGAACGCCACGCAATATATTCAGCTCCATTTCATCGAGACGAACGCGGTTAAACAGGCGTTTTAGGCGCCGCATGAGTTGGCGCGGTGCTTTTGGGTCAAGAAATTCAATATCGATGAGGGTCTGCTCCAAATGCGTGTAGAAGCGCGCCATATCCTCTGCTGGCGCAAATGGCGTATCCCAGGCCGCGTCTTCCTCGGTAGCACTACTCCCAGCCAACTGCGACATTCTTATTTCGTAAGCCACAATCTGCACCGCCATGGCTAGGTTCAAAGATGGGTAAGATTCGTGGGTAGGAATATGGCAGTGGAGGTTACAAAGTTCTAACTCCTCGTTGAGCAGCCCACGGTCCTCTCTGCCAAACAGTATTACGACCTCCTCCCCCTGAGCGGCATGCCGATAAAGCCGCTCACCGCAATGATGTGCATCTTGCAGGGGCCAGGGAATGCGTCGCTCCCGCGCACTCGTACCCACAATAAATTGCGCACCTTGGACCGCCTCTTCGACCGTTTCTACAACTGTTGCACTGGCCAAAACATCCTCAGCCGAAGCCGCACGCCAGAGTGCTTCGGGCGCGGGAAACGCTTTGGGCTTTACCAATGTCAGCCGGGTGAGACCCATATTTTTCATGGCTCTTGCCACGCCACCGATGTTGCCTGGGTGGCTCGTATGCACGAGAACGACCCGAATATTATTGATTGCCATGAAAATTACGGTTCTCGAAAGTGAAAAAAGATCGCAGAGTGTAACAAAGCACTGAACAGGCCACGCCGCCCCTGCTATGCTTCGCCCCCGTCACGGGTCGGTAATCTACCCGTCTTTGGAGAAATCACCATGGAACCGATGGTCACCATCGCCCTACGCGCCGCCCGTAAAGCGGGCGACCTCATCGTCAGAGCCTCAGACGAGCTTGATCGCGTGGGCCACCAAGCGAAAGGCGTCGCAGACTACGTTACCGAAGTCGATATCGCGGCAGAACAGGAAATACTCTATCAACTGGGCAAAGCCTATCCCGACCACGCATTCTTGGCCGAAGAAAGTGGACAGACCGGCAATGCAAAATCAGACCATCTTTGGGTAATAGATCCCCTCGATGGCACCAGCAATTTTATGCGCGGCATACCTCATTATTGTGTATCGATCGCGTGTATTGTCGATGGCCGACTGGCTCACGCAGTGGTTTTCGACCCGGTACGACAGGAAGAATTTACCGCCTCTCGTGGTCGCGGCGCACAGTTGAATGGCCACCGCCTGCGTGTCAGTAATCGCACCGACTTACGCGAGTGCCTACTCGGCACCGGCATACCGTTTTTGGGACACGAACAACAACGCCTACCTCAGTACACTCAGACCCTCGCTGAGCTCGCCGCGCAGTGCATGGGTATCCGTAGAGCAGGGGCAGCGGCACTGGACCTCGCGTACGTTGCTGCAGGCCGGTTCGACGGTTTTTGGGAAACAGGTTTAGAGCGCTGGGACATCGCCGCTGGGGCACTGATTATCAAGGAGGCCGGGGGCCTGATATCTGATCTCAGCGGCTCAGAGCGTTACCTCGACAATGGCCAGGTAGTATGTGGCAATCCGAAAATATTTAAGCAGCTGCTTTCAACCGTGGGCCCGGTACTGCGCTAAAACTCGCGCTTCATACCTGAGACCCGTCTTCGCTGCCGCTTTCTTTGATGGGAATTGCCACGTCTTCCTTGCTGACGCCCATGGCCAGCAAAATTGTCGCTGAAACGTAGATAGACGAGTAGGTACCGATCGCAACACCTGCTAACAACGCCAGGGCAAAACCGTGAATCATTTCCCCGCCAAAAATAGCTAACGCTAGAAGCACTAAAAGTGTCGTTAAAGAGGTCACTAGGGTTCTGCCCAAGGTTTCGGTCAGGGATATATCGATGACCTCAGTAGAATTCGAGCGTCGCAACTTTCGGAAGTTTTCACGAATCCGATCCGCTACAACAATCGTGTCATTGAGCGAGTATCCGATGACTGCAAGAATTGCAGCGAGCACCGTCAAATCAAATTCTAGGCCCAGCAAAGAAAAGAAGCCCAACACAAACAAAACATCGTGTGCTAGCGCCATCACTGCACCCACAGCGAATTTGAATTGGAAGCGAAAACCCACGTAAAGCATCACTAGCCCAAGGGCAAGCAACATGGCTAACCCACCCTGCTCACGTAACTCCTCTCCCACAGCAGGACCTACAAACTCCATTCGACGCAGCTCTATTGGGGAACTTGAGGCACGACGTAAAACATCAACCATTGCCACTCCTTGCTCATCGGAGTAACTAATAGGCAATCGAATCAGGACATCTCGGTCCGTACCAAACGCAACAACGACAACACCCGCATAGCCACTGTCTTCGAGGATTTTTCGAACTTCGCGCAAATTTGCCGTGTCGCCATACTCAACCTCAACAAGAGTACCTCCCGTAAAATCGAGACCCCAGTTCAAGGACTGAGTNGTCAACGCGCCACCCGCTATCAGCATTGCGATTAAAGAGAAACCCGCCGCAAAACGGCGCCATGCCATGAAGGGAAGAATTTTCATGCTTGGGCCTCCTCAGCATCACGTTTTGGAAGTGGGCCAATCGACAAACTGTCCACTCGACGACCACCATAAATAAGATTAACCAATGCTCTAGTGCCCAAAATGGCGGTAAACATTGAGGTGAGAATGCCCAGAGACAAAGTTACTGCAAAACCCTTTATCGGCCCGGTGCCCACAGCNTAGAGNATAACCGCGACAATGAGCGTTGTGATATTGGCATCGAGAATCGTTGCTACGGCTCGCTCGAAACCGGCGTCAATGGCCATTTGAGGTGACATACGTCGAGCCAGCTCTTCTCGTATTCGGGCAAAAATCAAAACGTTAGCGTCTACCGCCATACCCACGGTTAAAACGATACCGGCAATACCGGGCAGGGTTAGCGTAGCACCCAAAAGCGACATGAACGCTAGCAGCAACACGAGGTTAGTCGTTAGGGCGACCACCGCAGCAATACCGAATACTCGATAGTAAAGAATCATGAAGATGACCACCAAAGCGAGGCCTATTTGTACTGACTTGACACCGAGGGCAATATTTTCGGCCCCCAAAGATGGGCCCACAGTGCGCTCTTCTACAAATGTAATCGGGGCAGCTAACGCCCCTGCCCTCAGCATCAGCGCCAGCTCAGAAGCTTCTCCGGGTGAATCAAGGCCAGTTATTTGAAATGATGCGCCCAAAGCTGATTGGATAACGGGAGCAGTGAGCAGTTTCTTTTCGTCGTAAGGCACGCGGACAACGACTTCCTCACCGTTCTCGTCTTCCTCGTATCGCGTTCGATATTTACGCTCAATAAATAAAACGCCCATTCGACGTTTGATGTTACTGCGGGTAGCGCGGGACATGAGCATGCCACCCTCGCCATCGAGTGTAATTGACACATTGGGCTGGTTGTTTTGGTCAAAACCTGCGGCTGCATTGGAGACGCGCTCTCCCGTGATAATCAGCTCTCGTTCAAGCCACTCTGTCATACCCCCTCGGGCATCACTGCGATACTCAAAGCGCTGGCGCTCAGTAACCGGGGCGTTGGTCTCTGCGACCAAACGAAACTCGAGGTTCGCAACTTTACCCAAAATTCGTTTAGCCTCGGCCGTATCTTGAATGCCTGGCAACTCAACAACAATGCGGTTCGATCCTTGTTTCTGCACCAGCGGCTCGGATACCCCTAGCTCATTAACCCGATTGCGAATGGTTGTAAGGTTTTGGTCAACGGCATAATCCACAACTTCCTTCATGGTCGCATCAGTCACTTCGGCGAAAAGTTCCCACTTATCGACGCCATCAACGCGATCTAGTAAAAGTTCTGGATAGAGTTCTGCTGTAATTTTTCGGGCGTCTTCGCGAACGGCTTCACTCAGAAAGCTCATGCCGACCCGCTGACCTTGAAGGCGGACCAACCCCCGAATACGCGCCTCTCTCA
>JGI26260J51721_1000260_pt1 | contig 23264 bp, 21 predicted proteins | sample SaaInlV_120m_DNA_4_FD_51721 | JGI IMG/M metagenome (IMG submission 51721)
GATAAAAGGTACCTCGGGGATAACAGGCTGATCTTGCCCAAGAGTCCATATCGACGGCATGGTTTGGCACCTCGATGTCGGCTCGTCGCATCCTGGGGCTGTAGTTGGTCCCAAGGGTTGGGCTGTTCGCCCATTAAAGCGGCACGCGAGCTGGGTTCAGAACGTCGTGAGACAGTTCGGTCTCTATCCTCTGCGCGCGCAGGAAATTTGAGAAGACCTGACCCTAGTACGAGAGGACCGGGTTGGACAAACCTCTGGTGTGTCAGTTGTACTGCCAAGTGCACCGCTGATTAGCTACGTTTGGGAGAGATAACCGCTGAAAGCATCTAAGCGGGAAGCTTGCTTCAAGATGAGATTTCCATGACTTTATGTCGAGAGGGCCGCAGCTAGATTACTGCGTTGATAGGCGGGATGTGGAAGTGCTGAAAGGCATGGAGCTGACCCGTACTAATAGCCCGATAACTTGATACAACTTCAAATTTGTGCTTGCGTCCACTGTGTGGTTCTCGAGGTATGGTCGAGAACCGATTAAAGCTTAAGCTTTTTCGATTCACATAACTCAATAGTGTTTCGGCGGCCATAGCGAGAGGGAAACGCCCGGTTACATTCCGAACCCGGAAGCTAAGACTCTCAGCGCCGATGGTACTGCAGGGGGGACCCTGTGGGAGAGTAGGACACCGCCGGACTTACTTTAGAAATGGCCACTCCTTATGGGGTGGCCTTTTCTATTTAAGCATTTTGCTTATAAGGAGCGATCTTGGAACAACGAGGCAAAAGACCAAAGCCCCATGAAGAGGGCCCGATTGGTCGTGGAGAGCGCACCGACAAGGAGCGCCCCGAGTGGCAAACTCGAGTTCAGCGAGTCAAAACTGAGGAGAAGTCGCCGCTTGTACCCTCTGAGATCACTCCAGAGGACTTAGATTTTTCAGTTCGCGTCCAACTGAAGACCCTAACCGCTGAGAATGCGGAGATGGTCGCACGTCACCTAGCGATGGTGTCGTTGCTGATTGAGGACGACCCACAACTTGCACACAAGCATGCNCTTGCCGCCTCCAGGAGGGAGCAGGTCGGTTGGCTATTGTGCACGAGACCCTGGGCATTACGGCCTATGCAAGTGGTGAGTTTGCCCTTGCAATCAGGGAGCTGCTGACTCACAGAAGACTTTCCGGATCCAACGATCAGCTGCCGCTAATCGTTGATTCCGAGCGTGGCTTGGGTAGACCCGAGCGCGCACTAGAAGCCGTGGTCGGTATTGACCGATCGAAGTTGACCACTGGCGTCAGGATCAACTTGGCTATTGCCCTTTCAGGAGCCCGGCTCGATTTGGGCCAGGCGGATCTAGCTCTGCAAGAGCTAGAGATTCCGGAACTTAATCCAAAGCGGGTTTTTGAACAGTCACCGCTACTTTTCCGCAGTTATGCAGAGTGCCTGCGTGAGCTTGAGCGCGATGGCGACCAATGGGACCAGCTTGCTGATCGCGCCGACAAGGCCATGGCTGAGCACGGCGAAGAAGTATTTGAGCTGTTTGAGGAAATCAAGATTCCTACTAGCGAGGAGTTCGAGAAGAAGCCAAGGTCCGATAACCCCTACAGCAAGCCTGACCGAAAATTTGATCGTGGCGACCGGAAGACTGACCGACCTGAGCGCAAGTACCCGCCTCGGGACGGCGCTAGGCCAGATCGCGGCGATCGCCCAGACCGAGGCTCACGCCCAGACCGAGGCTCACGCCCGGAACGCAGCGATCGACCAAATCGCAGCGAGAGGCCGGAGCGCTCTGAGAGACCAGATCGCGGAGCAAGGCCAGATCGCAGCGAACGACCTCGGGGCGAAAGACCAGAACGTTCAGACCGCCCAGATCGTAGTTCCAGGCCTGAACGCAGTTCTGGGCCTCAGCGAACCGGGCGACCTGATCGTGGACCAAGACCAGACAACAAGGGGAGAGGCCCTCGAGGTGCTGGTAAGTAGTTTCGACTCGGTCCTGCTTGACCTTGATGGAGTGGTTTATCAGGGCGAACTTGCTGTTACTAATGCGGTTGAGTCGGTCAACAAGCTTCAGGGCTTGGATATCAAGGTCGGCTACATCACCAATAATTCATCACGCAGGGCTGAGACCATTGCTGAGCAACTGACTTCCTTAGGGATAGCGACAACCCCAAACCAAATCGTTGGCTCCGCCAGGGCGGGCGCAAAATTGTTGGCCAAAAAAATTCCGGCCGGCCAGTCAGTTTTAGTTGTAGGCGGAGATGGTCTTCGGCACGAGGTCTCCGAGTCTGGTTTCAAGGTTGTCGATAAGGCTTCAGATTCTCCGGCCGCAGTTATCCAGGGTTTCAGCAAGGATGTCTCCTGGAGGGAGCTAGCAGAAGCCAGCTTTGCAATTCAAAACGGGGCCATTTGGGTGGCTACGAACCAGGATTGGACGATTCCGCTTGAGCAGGGAATTGCTCCAGGAAACGGGACACTGGTGGGGGCCGTTCATACCGCTGTCGGAATACTTCCCGATTTTGCAGGCAAGCCGTTCCGTCCAATTTTCGATCAGGCGCTAGCTCAGCTGCAGATTCAAAGCCCGATTATGGTTGGTGATCGCCTTGATACGGACATCCGCGGGGCCAGAAAGGCGGGCATGAAATCGGCAGTCGTGCTCACTGGAATCGCGACGCGGAAAGAGCTGCTGGCGGCAAAGCCTGAGGATCGACCTAACTATATTCTTGAAGATTTGTCTGGGCTACTAGTTGACTATGTGGAGCCGAAATCCACCAAGCACGGCGTGAAGGTTGGCCAAGCCAACATCGAATTGCTGGCTGACAAATTGGTTGTTATTTCCGGAGACCCGCGTTCCCTGGATGCACTCAAGGCCGCCTGCCATCTAATCTGGAACTGTGGAAAGCCGATTTACGCCCTTGATGTCCCGCAAAGCCTCTACAGCTAGGAATGAAATTGTCCATTGAAAACCTTTCGGCGAAGCTAGCTGAGATTGAAAAGCTTCCTGTGGCTGAACAGCTGGCCCAGCTTGNAGAAATAATCACTGAGCTCGAAACCCAACTACTGTGAGCGAGCGGCTCGACATTGAGCTGGTAATCCGGGNCCTGGCGCGCTCCAGAACCCAGGCCGGTGCGCTGATAGCAGCCGGTAGGGTCACGGTAAATAGCAAGCCGGTCACCAAGGCCTCCCAAAAAATTGAACCTGAGGATTCTGTCGTCGTTTCAGAGGGAATCGATTTTGTTTCCAGGGCAGGGCACAAGCTGGCCCATGCTCTAGAAGTTTTTGAAATTTCCCCGGCCGGGATCTGTCTTGATGCGGGCGCTTCCACCGGTGGGTTCACTCAAGTTTTGCTTGAAAATGGGGCAGAGAAAGTTATCGCAGTTGACGTCGGTCACAATCAGTTGGTTTATGAACTGAAAAACGATCCGCGCGTCACTAGCCTGGAAGGCCAGAACCTTCGCAATTTCACCCTTGAGCAGCTGTTAGAGCACACAGCAGGCGAGCCAGTCAACTTGGTCGTGGTGGACCTGAGCTTTATTTCCTTAACCTTGGTGTGTGAGAAATTGGCAGAGCTTGCAGCAGGGGCGCCGCAGATCTGGCTGATTAAGCCGCAATTTGAAGTGGGCAAGCATTCGTTGAGTGCCACCGGTGTAGTCTCGAGCCGAACTGAGCGCAGGCGAGCCATAGAGCAGGTGCTAGATGGTGCCAGAGCGGCAAACCTGCACTGCCAACAAATCACAGAATCTCCCATTAGGGGAACCAACGGCAATACTGAGTATCTGGCTCTATTCGGTTCTAAGCGCATCGAGTATTCCAAGGAGACTGAGATTATCGAGGCACTGTTTGCGAAGGCGGACTAAGGATTTTCTTTGGCTCTCGAGCTGTTAGAAGTTATCAGCACTGTGTCTTGCTAGTCACTAGTCTTTAATTCTTGGAAAGGTGGGCGAATGACGAGAAACACCCTTGTGGTCTCCTCGGCAGAAACGCGCGCCGACGTCTCCACCACCCTAGAGATTTGCCAGAAGCTGGAAGCTCTGGGCATGACCTGTCTCTTTGCTGAGGAGGACATCAATCGCCTCTCTCTGGCCAGTGATTCTTCGATAGACCCCGCAAAGCTGTTTTCATCCCAACCACTTGAGTTGGTCTTCGTGCTTGGGGGAGACGGGAGCATTCTCAGGGCCGCTGAGCTTTCAAGACAGCAGGATGCCCCATTGCTTGGCATCAACCTGGGTCACATTGGTTTTATGGCAGAGGCCGAAATGGACGATCTGGACTCGGCTCTCAAGGCGCTTTCTGAAAAGGACTACAAGGTTGGGCATCGAGTGGCTCTCGAGGTTCAGGTTTTTCAAGACGGCAAGCTGGTTTTTGAAAGCTGGGCCCTAAACGAAGTGTCTGTCGAAAAAAGCGCAAGAGAGCGGATGCTGGAGGTTGTGCTGGAGGTGGATTCCAGGCCAGTGTCCTCGTTTGGTTGCGATGGTGTGCTAGTGAGCACTCCAACAGGATCTACCGCTTACGCATTTAGCGTTGGTGGTCCGGTTATTTGGCCTGATGTTCAGGCAATGATGATGGTGCCGATTTCGGCTCACGCTCTGTTTGCAAGACCGCTTGTGGTTGCTCCCGATTCAGAACTTGCAATTGAAGTGCTCAGGCGCTCGCCAGGAGCGGGCGTAATGTGGTGCGATGGCCGCAGGGCGATTGACCTGGGTCCGGGTTCAAGAATCGAAGTCAGAAAAAGTGACAAAGCGGTGCCCATGGTCATTCTCAGCGATGCCCCATTTAGCGATCGCTTGGTCAGAAAGTTTGCTCTTCCAGTCACCGGCTGGCGAGGTCCGGAGGGGTCGGCTTGATCTCTTCCATTGGAATCAGAAACATCGGTGTCATCAGCTCTGCAAACCTAGAGTTGGGTCCAGGTTTTACTGCTCTCACCGGAGAAACTGGCGCCGGGAAAACAATGGTTCTAACGGCACTGGGTCTGCTGCTTGGAAACAGAGCCGACTCGTCGACGGTGCGCACCGGCACCCAGCAGTCCCTGGTTGAAGGTCGTCTGGAAAGCTCCAATGAGGAGCTTTTGGAAAGACTGCAAGGCCTTGGGGCAGACACTTCGGAAGCCGAGATTCTGATCAACCGCACTGTAAATTCCGATGGCAGGTCGCGGGCTGCCATCGGCGGCGCCTCTGTTCCTATCTCGGTCCTGCAGGAAATCTCCGCAGACCTGGTAACCATTCACGGACAAAGCGACCAAATCAGACTGCGGTCGGTTAGCAAGCAGCGACAGGCATTGGATCTGTTCGGCGGCGCGGAGCTGGAATCCGCGAAATCCGACTATCAATCAGGTTTTAGGCAATACCAGGAGCTTCAGTCCAGACTCGAGCGAATGCGCTCCTCCTCGGAGTCCGACCGCTTGAAAATTGAGTCCCTCAAGCTAAAAATTTCAGACATTGAGGGATTATCAGCCGCCCCCGGCGAGCTGAGAGAAATCGACGAACAGATCCACAGGCTCTCTAACGTAGAATCGCTGCGCTTTGCTGCAACTGCAGCTCACGATGTGTTGAGCAGTGAAGAGGACAGCGACGCGGTCCAATTACTTGGAGCAGCTCACAAGGCCCTGGCTAATTCTGCAGATCCCACTCTTCTGGCTCTTGCTGGTGAGCTAACGGAACTGGCAGCAACTGCAAGTGATATTTCCAGCCAGTTGGCCAGCTACTTGGCCGATTTGGATGCCGACCCGAAGGCGCTCGACGAGCTCTTGGGTAGGAAAGCGGAGCTAGTGGCACTCGAACGTCGATATGGCACTGAGATTGACGAGCTGTTGACTGGCCTTCCTGCTCTCCACAGTGAACTTTTGGACCTCGATTCCTCGGATGAGCAGATTGAGAAGCTGGAGATGCAGTTCGCAGCCCTCACCGGCCAATTGGGGCAGCTGGCAAGTCAGCTCACGGCCAAAAGGCAGGCGGCCGGCGCAACGCTTTCTGAAAGAGTCGGTCAAGAACTTACTCAGCTAGCTATGCCCGGGGCAAAGCTGGTGGTCGAGATTTCCGAGAGCGCTGAGTTCGATAATCACGGGAAAGACAAAATTGAATTTCTGTTGGCTGCTCACTCCGGCATTGAGGCAAGACCTCTGAGCAAGGGTGCCTCAGGAGGAGAGCTCTCTAGAATCATGCTGGCTATCGAGCTGGTGCTGGTTTCAGGCACTCAGCTGCCAACAATGGTCTTTGATGAGGTGGATGCTGGTGTTGGCGGGCAAGCTGCGGTTGAGCTTGGCAGGCGCCTCAAGAAGCTCTCCGAATCCACTCAGGTTATTGTGGTCACCCACCTGCCTCAAGTGGCGGCCTTTGCTGATCACCAAATCCGAGTCTCCAAAGACATCACCGGCCAAATTACCGAGTCGTCGGTGGAAGTCTTGAGTGACAGCGAGCGGCAAATAGAGCTGGCGAGAATGCTTTCCGGTACCCCGGATTCAACGGTTGCACTCGAGCACGCAAAAGAATTGCTGAATTCCGCAAAATAATCTAGTTGTCTTGACCTCCTAGGGTAGTTTCAGATGATAGATTGAAGTTCCATGGTGAAACCCTCTGGAACCCCCCGACACATATTCGTAACTGGTGGGGTCGCATCCTCTCTAGGCAAAGGCTTGACAGCCGCCTCCCTCGGTAATCTGCTTCGCGCAAGAGGCGTTTCCGTCGTGATGCAAAAGCTCGATCCCTACCTAAACGTTGATCCAGGGACCATGAATCCTTTCCAGCACGGTGAAGTATTTGTGACTGATGATGGCGCCGAGACTGACCTAGACATTGGTCACTACGAACGATTTTTAGATATCAACCTAGACAGCGCCGCCAATGTGACCACCGGTCAGGCTTACTCGACCGTAATTGCCAAGGAGCGTCGCGGAGAATACTTGGGGGATACCGTCCAGGTAATTCCTCACATCACCGACGAGCTAAAGCGGCGCATGAGGCTGCAGGCAACCAAAGAGCCAATTCCGGATGTGATCATCACTGAAATCGGTGGCACTGTCGGAGACATCGAATCCCAGCCCTTTATGGAGGCGGCACGTCAGGTCAAACAAGATGTGGGAAGAGACAACGTGTTCTTCGTGCATGTAACGCTGGTGCCGTTCCTAAAACCCTCTGGCGAACTAAAGACCAAGCCAACTCAGCACTCGGTAGCAATGCTGCGGTCGCTTGGAATTCAACCAGACGCGATCGTGTGTAGATCTGACCGAGAGCTGCCAGATTCCATCAAGAGCAAGATCTCTCAAATGTGTGACGTTGACCGGGCGGCGGTAGTCACTGCGGCAGATGCATCGTCGATTTATGACATCCCGCAGGTTTTGCACGATGAGGGGCTCGATAGCTACATCATCGATGCCCTGAGACTTGAGGTCAACGATGTCGACTGGACCAATTGGTCTCCGGTGTTGGATGCTGTCCACAGTCCAAAGCATGAGGTGAACATCGGGCTGGTCGGTAAGTACATTGACCTTCCTGATGCCTATCTGTCTGTAACCGAGGCAATTCGAGCCGGCGGCTTTGCCGAGCACGCCAAGGTCAACATCCACTGGATTCGATCCGATGACTGCGAAACCAGTCAGGGTGCGATGGATCAGCTTTCTGACATGGACGCCATTTGTGTCCCCGGAGGCTTCGGAATCCGTGGCATCGAAGGAAAACTCGGAGCGCTGAAGTTTGCCAGAGAAAACCAGATTCCAACACTGGGTCTGTGCCTAGGACTGCAGTGCATGGTGATTGAATACGCCCGCAATGTTGCCGGAATTACCGATGCAACATCAAGTGAGTTCGACCCACAGGGAGCGAACCCTGTGATCGCCACCATGGCTGAGCAGATTGACAAGCTGGCTGCCTCAGACCTTGGTGGAACCATGCGTCTTGGAACCTATGAGGCGAAACTTTTGCCTGGATCAGTGGTGGCTGAAACCTACGGTGCAACCACCGCAAGTGAGCGCCACCGCCACCGCTACGAAGTAAACAACAGCTATCGCGAAGAGATCGCGGGAGCTGGACTTGTGTTCTCAGGAACCAGTCCGGATGGCGAGCTAGTTGAGTATGTGGAACTGCCAAAATCTGTCCACCCCTACTACGTTGCCACCCAGGCTCACCCGGAATTTAAGTCCAGACCAACCAAGCCAAACCCAATGTTCCACGGTTTGATAAAGGCCGCACTTGAAAGACAGAAGCAGCAGCGGCTTTTTGACGAAAACTAGATAGATGCTGCCGCTAGATAACTACCTGCGGCACCTCAGTGTTGAACGGGGTCTCAGTAAAAACACGCTGAGTGCATACCGTTTAGATCTGGGTAAATATCAAGAGTTCTTAGCTGACCACAGCTTGGCAGTTGAAACTGTAGTCACCAGTAGCATCACAGAATTTTCGATGCATCTGTCAGCCTCTGGCCTCAAGGCTAGCTCTGTGTCGAGGATCCTTGCCGCGATCAGAGGCTTCCACGCATTTTTGGTGCTGGAGGGGATCCGCGAAGATGATCCCACCAAAAAAGTCAGACCACCAAAGCTTTCGCAGCGACTTCCGAAAGCACTTAGCCAGCAACAGATGCTGGACCTGCTTAGGGCCGCTGGCCCGGAACCTGATGATGAGACTGCTGACCCGCTTCGACTTCGGGATCGAGCGATTGTCGAGTTGATGTATTCAACCGGAGCTCGAGTCAGTGAGGTGGTTGCAATTGACCTGGACGAAGTCGATGATTCTGGCCTGATTCGAGTTCGAGGCAAGGGTGCAAAGGAGCGAGTGGTACCAATCGGGTCATTTGCAATGCGCTCTATTCAGGCATATCTAGTTCGAGCTAGGCCAGCGTTAAATCAGAGTGGCGCAACAGCACTGTTTTTGAATAAACGGGGATCGCGCCTTTCCAGGCAAAGCATCTGGGACCTCGTGCAGCGCTCCGGAGAGGCTATTGGCCTCGATGTTTCGCCTCACGCATTGAGGCACTCATTTGCAACTCACCTGATAGAGGGCGGAGCTGATGTCAGGGTGGTTCAGGAGCTGCTCGGGCACGCATCTGTGGCAACCACTCAGATTTACACACTGATGACAATTGACACCGTGCGCGAGGCTTATCTGAGTGCTCATCCACGCGCGCGGCGGTAGGCTATGCGTAAGAAGTTGGAGGTTTAGGTGAATCTATCGAAGAAGGTGTTCCCTATACCGGCGAAGCTAAAAGAGCACGGGCCGGCAAGGATCATTGCCATGTGTAATCAAAAAGGCGGAGTTGGTAAAACCACAACCACAATCAACCTTGCCGCAGCCCTGGCCGAGTATGGCCGCAAGGTGTTGGTAATTGATTTTGACCCGCAGGGTGCCCTGTCTGTAAACCTGGATGCGGATTACCAGGATGCTCCTACGATTTACGACCTAATGATGGACAGCAAGGCTGACCCTAAGGCTGCCATTCAACAGACTTCCATCGAAAACTTGGACATAATTCCAGCAAACATTGACCTTTCAGCCGCAGAGATGAACCTGGTTACTGAAATGGGCAGGGAGCGGGTGCTGGACGGCATTTTGCACAAGATCAAGAACGACTATGACGTGATCTTTATTGATTGCCAGCCTTCGCTTGGCCTACTAACCGTCAATGCGCTAACTGCTGCCCATGGAGTTCTGATCCCCATGGCAACCGAGTTCTTCGCCCTTAGGGGAGTGGCACTATTGGTTCAGACGGTTGAAAAAGTCAAGGCAAGAACTAATCCGTCACTCGAGCTCGACGGACTGATTCCAACAATGCATGATGCAAGAACACTGCACGCCCGAGAGGTTCTTGAGCGCCTCCAGGAAGCTTTCCCGGGACAAGTTTTCGACACCGCCATAGCCCGCACAGTGAAGTTTCCAGATGCAACCGTTGCTCGCAAGCCAATCACTCAATTTGCTGCAAGTTCAGACGCAGCCGAGGCTTACCGCAGGGTTGCAAGGGAGCTGGTGAAGCGTGGCAGTGCAGCTTGAATCAGAGGTTGATTTCGAGTTACAGCTGGAAAACTTTGAAGGACCGTTTGATCTTCTCCTAAACCTTATTGGCAAGCACGAACTCGACATCACCCAGGTTGCGCTGGCCAAGGTCACCGATGAGTTTTTGAAGTACGTAAAGAAACTCGACAGCAAGCAGGAGATCGAGAGCGCATCTGAGTTTTTGGTAGTGGCTGCAACTCTGTTGGACATGAAAATTGCCAGCCTGCTGCCACAGGGTGAGGCGGTCGATTCCGAGGACATCGCGCTGCTAGAGGCTCGTGACCTGCTTTTTGCAAGATTGCTTCAGTACCGAGCATTCAAGGAGATTGCTTCTTGGTTCAGCACCTCCTTGGACATCGAGAGCGGTCGAATTGCGCGTGAGGTAAGGCTTGAGGAGCCATATCGAAATCTCAGACCAGAACTTCGTTGGAACACCGACCTTGCTGAGTTTGCAAAGATTGCAGAGCTTGCGTTCACACCTAAGGAAATCCCTGGGGTTGGACTCACTCACCTACACGCCCCAAAGATCAGCATTCGTGAGCAGGTCGGGATTCTGGTTGCCAAGCTTCGCAAAACCAACCGACTGACTTTCCGTGAGCTAATTTCTGGAAGCAAGGATCGAGCCGAGTTCGTAGCTAGATTTCTGGGGGTCTTGGAGCTCTATCGCTTGGGAGCAGTGGGCATCGAACAAACTGGCCCGTTTAGCGATTTCGCTGTTACCTGGGAGCAAAGCGATTTCAGCGATGAAACCCTTGCTAGCTTAGGAGGCGATTATGACGACTGATTTTCAACTTAGGGCCGCGCTAGAGGCGTTGCTACTCAGTGCCGAGACTCCACTGAACCTGGTGACCATGGCCGGAGCGCTTGAAGTTCCAATAGGAACCGTCAGCGCCGAGATCGAGGCCCTGGTTCTTGACTACAACCAGGCTCACGACGGGGCCGGTCGCGGCTTTGAGCTGCGCGAGGTTGGCGGAGGTTGGCGCTTCTATGTTCGCCAGAGCCACGACTGGGCTTTGCGGCAACTGGTTGCAAACGAGAATCCGGCAAAACTTAGCCAGGCCGCTCTAGAGACTCTTTCGGTGATTGCCTACCGTCAGCCGATTTCACGTGGCCAGGTGTCTTCGATACGAGGAGTGAACGTCGACTCGGTGGTTAGAACTCTGATCTCCAGGGGCTTGGTTGCAGAGCTCTATGCCGACAGTGACACCGGCGCACAAATGTTTGGAACAACTCAGATGCTGCTAGAGGTATTGGGCATCAATTCAATCGATGAGCTTCCAGCTATTAGTCCCTACCTCCCAGATCAGGATGGCATTGAGTAACTACGACCAAGAACCAGAAAACCAAGAGGGTGTCCGGCTACAAAAGGCGCTGTCTGCAGCGGGAGTTGCCTCCAGGCGAGCCTCTGAGGACCTAATAACCAAGGGCCGGGTCAAGGTCAACGGCAAGGTAATAACTGAACTGGGAAGTCGCATCAACCCGTTGGAAGACAACGTGATGGTCGATGGTAAGCCGGTGCAGATGGATCCAGATCGGGTCTATTTTGCCTTCCACAAACCCAAGGGTGTTGTGTCAACAATGTCCGACGAAAAGGGCCGGGCCTGCCTGGCTGATTACTTCATTGGCATGGATCGGGTTTTCAATGTTGGAAGGCTAGATGCTGAAACAACCGGCGTGATTCTCATGACTAACGATGGCCAGCTCGCAAATCAACTTGCTCACCCAAGCTACGAGGTCGAAAAACTCTATGTTGCCAAAGTCAAGGGTGTGCTAACCCGAGTCGAGATTCAGCGACTGAAAGACGGGGTTCGGCTAGAGGATGGACTAGCTAAGGCGGATAGCGCTCGTATCTTGGATCAAAACGATGCCTTCACGCTGGTGGAGCTTGTGCTTCACTCCGGGAAGAACCGAATTGTACGCCGCATGATGGAGGCAGTTGGACACCCGGTTATTGACCTAACCAGGAAGAGCTTTGGCCCACTGAGACTGGCTAACCTAAAGGCGGGACAGTTCCGTGAGCTTAGTAAGCTGGAGGTTAGTTCCCTGATGCAAGTTGGCCAGGCCGGGGAGAAATCTAGGAGGCGCTAATGGCAATCCGTGCAATTCGTGGGGCTATTCAGCTAGACAGCGATGAGCGTAGCCACCTGCTCCAGTCAACCGCAGAGCTTGTAACCAAGGTTATGCATGCTAACTCGCTTCAGAGCGCCGATCTGATCTCAGTTTGGTTCACGGCAACCCCTGATGTGACAAGTGAGTTTCCGGCTGTTGCAGCCAGGGAACTGGGCTTGGGCGATGTGCCGCTGATGTGTTCGGTGGAGATGGACGTGAAGGATGCCATGCCGAGGGTAATTCGGCTCATGATGCATGTGGAGACCAAGATTGCTCGACCTGAAATTCAGCACATCTACCTGCGCGGTGCTCAGGGGCTCAGGGCAGACCTAGCGCAGTGAGCGTCACGAGCATAAAGGTCGTTGGGGTTGGTTTGATTGGAACCAGCCTCGGTTTGGCGCTGGCACGAAAAGACATCGTTGCGAACCTCAGCGACAAGTCCAAGGTCAACCTAGATTTAGCCATTACTTACGGTGCTGGGAAGAACCTCGACGAGGAGCCTGAGTTGGTGGTGGTGTCCGTTCCACCTAAGTACACCGCACAGGTTGTTATTGAGCAATTGAACCAGCATCCAAATGCTTTGGTTACTGATGTGGCGAGCGTGAAATCGAACATCCTGGCCCAGGTTATTGCAGGTTCACCTGAGCAAGCTGCGCGCTACCTCGGCTCGCACCCAATGGCCGGCAGGGAGGCAAGCGGTCCAATTGGAGCTAGGGCCGACATTTTCTTTGCGAGACCGTGGGTAATTACCCCTCACGATGGCACCGCTCAGAAGCACATAGACACACTGAGGCACCTCGCCATGCAGTTAGACGCACTGCCTGTAGTAATGAGCCCGGTTGAGCACGATCAGGCCGTTGCGCTGGTTTCCCACCTGCCACAGCTGATCTCGTCGGCGCTCGCAGCAAGACTTGTGGATGGCAGCAAGGAAATGCTCAATCTTTCCGGACAGGGCCTTCGNGACACCACCAGGATTGCAGCCAGCGATCCTCAAATGTGGCTGCAGATTTTGAGCCAGAACGATCAGAAGATCAAGCCACTGCTGAGCTCCTTGATTGAAGATCTGAAGCAGCTCGCAGCAAGCTTTGAAAACCTTGCCGATCAGGATTCTCTTGCCGTCGTTCAAGACCTTATGGCACGAGGAAATTCTGGAGTGGAGTCAATTCCAGGCAAGCACGGTGGTAAGTACTTTGAGTATGAGGTCGTGACTGCCCTGATTGACGATTCCCCAGGCGCGCTGGCATCGCTGCTGGTGTTTGTTGGTGAAATAGGTGTGAACCTCGAGGACATTAGCCTCGAGCACTCACCNGGAGCGCCCATTGGCATCGTGGAGATGCAGGTTTTACCAGAGGTTGCCACAAAGCTGGCAGAGGCCCTTACTGAAAACGGTTGGCGGTTGGCCTAGTGGCGGAAATGGTAGTTGCAGTTGATGGTCCTGCCGGATCCGGTAAATCCAGCGTTTCTAGGCAAGCGGCCAGAGAACTTGGCTTTGGCTATTTGGACACCGGAGCCGGCTATCGGGCTTTTGCCCTGCATCGCTCAAACAATCACGAGCAAACCTTGGAGCACTTGATCTCGGGCTTTGACTACCTGATTTCGTGTGATCCAGACAATGAATTGGTGATGCTCGAGGGCAAGGACGTCACCGAGACAATCAGAACTGCCAGGGTTTCTGCTCTGGTGAGCGAGGTCGCGCGGATTCAAGATGTCAGAAGGCTGCAGTTCGCTGATGCCCGTGAGCGTATTGCAGCCTGCCCAAAGCCCGGAATTGTTGTCGAGGGCAGGGACATTACTACCGTGGTTGCTCCCGATGCGGCAATTAAAGTTCTGCTAACTGCCTCGGAAGCCGTTAGGCTAGAGCGTCGGGGTCTGGATGGACAGGAACCCTCAGAAAATATTCTTTCTCGCGACCGCTCAGACGGGCAGGTTGCAGACTTTATTACTCCAGGGGCAGGCGTCACTCTTCTGGACACGACAGAAATGACTTTCGAAGGCAGCGTGGCTGCCCTGGTAAAAATGATTAGGGAGGTGAGCTAAGTGAGCGATTCAGACAATCTAGAAGAAGCAAAGACCGGTCTGCTCAAGGAAGAACTCGTCGATTACGAGTTGGACCAAGAGGACATTGATTTACTTGACTTAGATCTCGCAGACTCCCCGGAGTCTGGCTTTCACAGCGCTCCTCCGGTTCTTGCCATTGTTGGTAGGCCGAACGTGGGTAAGTCAGCTCTGGTTAACAGGATTCTCGGCCGACGTGAAGCGGTAGTTGAGGACAAGCCCGGCATTACTCGTGACCGAGTGTCCTATAAGGCTGAATGGAATGGCAAGGCAATCACCCTGGTGGACACCGGTGGTTGGGAAATCGACGCCAAGGGCATCGACCTTTCGGTTGCACAGCAGGCGGAGATCGCAGTTGAGCTTTCCGACGGCGTTTTGTTTGTGGTTGACGCAATGGTCGGACCAACTGCTTCGGATGAGCGCGTTGTGCAGATGCTTAGGGCCAGCGGCAAGCCGGTAATCGTGGTTGCAAACAAAATTGATGACCTTCATCTTGAACCAGAAGCGGCAGCGCTTTGGTCGCTAGGCCTCGGCGAACCATTCCCGGTCTCTGCCCTCCACGGCAGGGGAGTAGCTGACCTGTTGGACGCAGCTTTGAAGATGCTTCCAGAGAAGTCAGAGGTTGCCGAAGACCAGTATTCAGGGCCTAGAAGAGTGGCTCTAATCGGCCGCCCAAACGTCGGTAAGAGTTCGCTGCTAAACAAGGCAACTGGCACTAACCGTGCGGTGGTAAATGACCTTGCTGGCACAACCCGAGACCCAATCGACGAGCAGGTTGAAATCGCCGGCAAGATCTGGCGCTTTGTTGACACCGCCGGAATTCGAAAGAAGCTGCATAAGCAACAGGGTGCTGACTTCTATGCAGCACTTCGAACCGCCGCGGCGCTTGAGCGGTCAGAGGTTGCAGTGGTTTTGCTGGACGTAACCCAACCAATCAGCGAAGCCGATGTTCGAATCGTGCAGCTTGGCTTGGATTCAGGGCGAGCACTAGTTCTTGCCTTTAACAAGTGGGACCTGTTGGACGACGATCGTCGTCATCAGCTTGAAAAGGAAATCGAAGCAGACCTTGCTCACGTTGACTGGGCACCTCGCGTAAACCTGTCGGCATTGACCGGTAGGCACCTGGAGAAGTTGGTTCCAGCACTAGAGCTTTCCCTTGAGTCTTGGGACAAGCGAGTTCCAACTGGAAAGTTCAATGCATTCTTGCAGGAGCTGCAAGCCTCCAACCCTCACCCAATCAGGGGCGGAAAGCAGCCAAGAATTCTGTTCGGAACCCAGGCAGCCGCACGGCCTCCAAAGTTCGTGGTGTTTTCAACTGGCTTCCTAGAGGCTGGCTATCGCAGGTTCATAATCCGTAAGCTTCGAGAGACCTATGGTTTTGAGGGTTCGCCGGTTGAGCTTGGAGTAAGGGTCAGGGAGCGCCGGAAAAGGGCGCGCTAGTGAAGCCCGCTTCATCACTTATCAACACCCTCCGAGGCTTTTTGATCGGGACGGCCGAGGTCATTCCAGGGGTCTCCGGTGGCACGATTGCCCTGATCGTTGGCGTTTACGAAACCATCATTTCTGGAATNTCCGATTTTGGTTCTGCTCTCGGGTATCTGGTTCGAGGAAAGACAACCCAGGCCCTAGCTTCGTTCAAGAAGATCCGCTTTGCAGTTCTGCTGCCAATTCTGTTTGGAATGCTGGTGGCAATCTTTGCAGCGGCAGCAGTACTCGAGCCGCTGATTGAATCAGAGCCAGAGTTAGTGCGCGCTGGTTTTGCCGGCATGCTGATTGCCTCCTTCTATGTCCCGGCCAAAATGATCAGAGCATCCGTTAGCGTCACCACCGGAATTGCCATTCTGGCCGGTGCCGCAATAGCCTTCTGGCTGACATCATTGCCCAATGCTGGGATAGAAAATCCCAGCTGGTGGCAGATAATTTTGTTCGCGTCTCTGGCGGTGTGCGCCCTGGTGCTGCCTGGCGTGTCAGGGTCCTTTTTCCTGCTGGCGGTCGGCATGTATGCACCGACAATCGCAGCAGTGAATGAAAGATCATTTGGGTACCTAGGACTGTTTCTGCTCGGTGCTGTAGCTGGCCTTCTAGTGTTTGCAAGAGCGGTTGAGTGGTTCCTACTTCACCACCGAGGCTTCACTTTGAGTCTGATGCTGGGACTCATGATCGGTTCGCTTCGTGCTCTGTGGCCTTGGCAGTCAGCTGATCGNGAGCTGCTGCCAGTAAGTGATNCAGGGCTGCCGCTAGTGGCGCTGGTAATTGGTCTCTTGATTGTTGTGGTCACCATAATTGCCGAGCACCACATCAGGGCACGAGCAACCCAATAGACTTTGACGGTTGCTGCAAAGTAACGGGCTGTAGCGCAGCTTGGTAGCGCACTTGTCTGGGGGACAAGGGGTCGTGGGTTCAAATCCCGCCAGCCCGACGGCGTGTTGAGTTAATGGCTCTCGATGTTTCCACTGTTGCAGCCTAAAGCGCCAGTTAGAGCCTAAGCACGGCCTATCAATGCGGTTAACCCCACTAAAACGCGGCCGCCAAAAATAGGTGGGCTATTTTCGTGACATGGCTGCAGTCACCAGAGGCATTTCNGACACGGGAAGACCTCGCTCATGAAATTGTTTCCGAAGATTTTGACTGTTGCCACCTCGGTACTGCTTGCGGCTGGCTGGTCGAGGCCCCTCAAGTTAGGTCAGCGCTTTTAGTTGCTTCTCCGGAGACAGCTTGAGGAAAACATCAAATTCTTCATAAAAGACGTCTATGTCTCTTCCGAAGACATCCGCGAACGCTTTGTAGAAGCCATCAGTTTTATTGGCCTCGTAGAAGTCAAAAAAGATCGCCTCATCGGAAGTTATTTCGGCCAAGAACGCCATTGCCAGGTAACCCATTCCATACTGAAGAAACCCAATGCACAATTCGCTCTGACAGTAACTCTTGGTTCTGGTGGCGGCATCTTCCGTCTCGATGTCGATCAGGCGCAAGCTCGGCCAAGTTTCGAGGCCCCGTTGCACGTCACCAATGGATTCTCGAGTCATGTCCAGTCGAATGTTCGGATCCCACCCTTCCTGTTGCGCTAGAAAGACAGCAAAATACTCTGCCGCTCCCTCCTCAAACCATCGAGGCATTGGAAAGCCTCCCTCGTAATGCGGCCTGTAGATCTGCTGGGATCCTTGGTAAACATGAAAATATTCGTGAGCAGTCACCTTTTGCAGGCCGACTAGCTCCTCGGGATGCTTCAGGGAACAAAATTCGTTTTGCTTGTTGGCACAAGGGTTGTTTACGAAATAGAAAACTGGATCATCTAAGTACCAGGCGGCTCCGGCGAATGCGTTNCCACCGGGATAGATTGCTGACATTTCTCGCATTGATTCGCCTTGATCTTGCGAGCACTGTTCGAAACTGATGTCGGGGTTGCCCCAAGAGCAGAAGTCTTTGATCATCGGCTCAAGCACTTCGGGGTCATTGCCTACCGTGTAAAACTTGAGTGGACCGTAATTTCCTAAGTAATCTGTCGCAGCTCGCAGCGACTTAGAGGTGGCATCAAGAATTTCCTGCGGAACATCGGGTGTGGCCAGCATCTGAATGGGGCTGGCCTGGGCCCGGTCCCAACCGAGAGATTGGAGCCTTTTCGCATTCTCCTTGGCTATTTCAGATACCGGGCCCATGAACCTCTCAGGGGTCAGATGCTCTATCCCCAAAAAATCCAGTTCGTAGACGCATTCTTCAAAGGGCCCGCGAGCCAATCGGTTTTCCTCGGTTAGAAGTAGCGGGTAGTTATCTATGCATTCCTGACTGGCTTCTGTCGACCAAGAAAAACAAGTATCTGCATCAGATGGGCACGTCTCAAATGGCAAATTCGCCGCACTCTCATTCGATCTACCCTGGCTCACGGTTGCGCAGGAAGCAAGAAGAGCCCCNGCAACCAGCAAAGAGATTGCAGTAAATACCGGTCGTTTAGTCGACAATGATGTCCATTCTGAAGAGGTAGGGCCACCCTACTCCCATGCGAAGAGCCGGTAAGTGCCTCTCCGCCGCAAATTGAGTATTAAGTGATAAGTTAGCTATACACTAAGGGTAACAAGTATTTCTTCACCGAAGCTGGAAGGTCTCCACATGAAAACGAGCCCGGACAAAAAACTGAGTGCGCAAATAATGACAGGGCGCCTGNTCATCTTCAGCACAGTGACTGCGCTAGTCCTAGCCGGCCTTACCGCCTGTTCTAATGATTCGACCGAAACGCCAGCCGCACCCGGGAGTGCTTCCAGCCAGAGTGAAGAAGGCGCTGAGGCGGAAGAAGTCGACGGCGCAGCAGAGGCTGAGGGAGAAGTTTCCGAGAGCGCAACAGAGACTGCGACAGGGACGACTGAGACCTCTAAACCAAAGGCCAAGCGGGGTCCAACCCGAGTAGCGATGAGCTTTGCCGACGGCATCACGTCCCAGGAAGTCCTCGATTGGGTAGATGCCGCCACAGGTCAGATGCTAAATCCACCAACCGATTTCATGGGACTGCTCTGGCCAATAGGTAGAGCATTAGATGACGAGCCAGACCCCCAGGTATTTGATGGTGATCCATTCATGGAGCATAGTGACGTCCTTGGGGACGATGAGCTTGACGAGGTTGCCGCCTACTTTAGAAATTGGCAGGCGGGACTTGAGGGCTGCGACCCAGAGGACGCCAGAGGTTTTGACGAAGGGGCAGCGCGAGTCGAGCGTTGGATCAAGGGTGGAGCGAACGTTGCAACAGCGCCGGACCCATGTTTTGAATCCAGATCCGCAATCGTTGCGTGGTCGGCGGATCAAGACAAACAGACCGCGAAACAGGTCTTTTTCCACGAGTCATATCACGGACTTTCTAACTACCTGCTCAGGCAATGCAGCCCAGTACTGGGCAGGCAAGAGGACAGCATGAACGACCTACGTTGGTTTGCAGAGGGCACTGCTGATTACTTTGGTGTCTATATGGCAGCCAAGGACGATGGCCGAGACGACTATGTTCAGACGATGCTCAAGCGCGCATATCTGGACCTTCGTGGAGACCCAGGAATGCCGCTTGAGGCAAACACGTATGTTCAAGCTGCGGCCATGATTCTGATGATTGAGCGCGGGATGATCACCGAGGAGCAGATTCTAAATGGGAGCTACTTCAACAGTTGTGATTGGATAAACACTTTCGACCCTGATGCCCCGGGCATCGATTACATTTTCGAGAACTTCAACAAGATCGAGGTTTCCGGCGGAAGCTATTCATATTCTGAAGCAACCATCGCGGGATAAACGCCGCGGCTGGCTCCTCTAGTTCCCGGGCCAGTAAGAGTGNGATAATTTCTCTCAAAGAAAGAAGCAGCAATGACTAAAAGCCCCACCAGGATCGGCATAGTAGAAGACAACGACCTGCTGCGCCTGTCTCTTGGAACTTCGCTTNCCCAAGAGAATCTCGAAATAGTGTTTTCTGTTTCAACAGCACTGGAAGCTTTGGAGCTGATTGAAACCGCCAAGATTGATGTGCTAATTGCTGATCTTCACCTAGGAGAGACAATCAATGGCATTGATGTTTCGCTTCTCTGGCAGAAGGCTCATCCGGATTTGGGGGTTGTTTACCTGACCAGCTACGAGGATCCACGCTTAATCAGTGGTGGCAAGTCGCCTGTGATGGCAGACAACTCCGTGTATGTCACTAAGTCTTCGATATCCGAAATTGATCAGCTGGTTCAGGCCATCAACTTATCTCTCGAAAAAAAGGGCGCGCCGAAAAACGCACGCACCGGTCCACTGGCAAAGCTCACCGATGTTCAGATGGAGACGCTCTCGCTGCTGGCACTCGGTCACTCAAATAAAGAAATCGCTAGAATCCGCGGCATTAACGAAGAGTCAGTCGCCATCTCCTTGAATAGAATTTCAAAGGCCCTTGGCCTTCCGGCTCAAATGGACAGAAATCAACGAGTTCACTTAGCGCGGGTTGTTCTAAGGGGACAAGGCAAGTGAGATGCAGGCCCTAAAAAACACCTTTGGCGCTATTGGTGGCCCGTGGCTCCTGGACCGTCTCCAGTCGGCACTGGTTGGAATTCCAGTAATCCTAATTGTTAGCTTGGGCTGGTCTGGAGCAGCTACTTGGGATCAGTATCTAGTTACCTTGTTTAGCAACATACTTATTTTTGGCCTTGTTCTATTAACTTCGGAGCTTGCCCGGCGCACAATCTTCGCCTCAATTCGTGAGCGACCCGCCAACCCTTTCCTGGTCTTAGCGTTCGGTGCCGGATTGGGTGCGGTCGTCTATCTGCTGGAATGGGTTTTGGAAAGCTCGCTAGCTGACCTTGCTGACCTGCCAAGCTTGGGGCGGTTGGCAGTTTTCACGGTTGCCGGGGCAATCTTGATTCCAGCAGCTTCGCTGCTGGAAAGACTAAGAAGACGCTCCAGAGTCCGTCGCAGAATTAATCTCGAACGAGTCACCGCACCTATTGACCAGGCAAAATTGAGCGCTAACTTGGCGCTGGTATTCGATGATCTATCTGCAAATGTGTCTGCAAAGTTCCGCCAACTACGTCGGGATGTGGGGCTTACCAGTCGAGACTCGCTGGAACGAGTGATCATGGACTGCATTAAACCGCTTTCCAAGTCGCTGGCCCACCTCGGTGGTCCCACAGCCCGCTATTTCCTTATCAGGGGAACCACTGCCGAGGCGCTGGCGCTAAGGCCATTTGGCACGCCCATTCCAGCGGCTTTTGTATACGCGGCAGGGTTCTGGCTGGTTAATGTGGTCTTCGGCAGAGGTGGAAGCGCAGTGATCCCTGCGCTAAGTAGCTTTTTTCTGCTGACAATAACTATATTTTTTGCCCAGTTAGCGTGGTCGAAATTCGCCCGTGGCAGAGGTCTCTTGGCAATTCTTGTATTCGCCTCAATAATGTCGATCCCAATCACCTCAGTGAATCAGTTCTATCTTTCGGGTTCCATCCAGCTTGAGGGCTTTGTGGCCGGGTTGCTGCTGAATTTCGTTGTTGTTAGCTCCGTGCTGGTGGCGGTGGCCCTAATTTCATTTCGTCCCGAGCTCCAAGTTGGGGAGTATCAGAACATACTCCAGAACGGCAAGAGCGGGTCTCTGAATCAGGCTTTCAGTGCGATGATCTACCGGAGGCTGTCCCAGAAGCTACACGGGGCAGTTCAGTCCGATGTGCTCGCGCTCCAGCTTTCAATCGATGCAGCTCAGGCGATTGATCCGGTGGAGCTGGAGGACGAGGTGCTCACAATAATCGAGAAGGCACGAGATGAGTTTTTGGCCGACACTGAACTGCCCTTGTCTAATCGCCTGAAGTCGCTCACTGATCAGTGGGCTTTCGTTGCCGAAGTGGTTGTGACCAACAGCTGCCGAGATCTTTCTCCACTTCAGGAAAATGTCTGCTTCATGCTTATTCAGGAGGCCGTGACTAACTCAGTTCGTCACGGCTCAGCCAGAAAGGTTGAGGTAAAGCTGAGNAGCGAAAAACCGGGAGTGTTCAATCTAAGCGTTGTCGATAATGGCACTGGCCCACTTGCAAAAAGCTCAAAACTGGGCTCTGGACTCAGTGTGCTGAGAGCGCTCACAGAGGATGAGTTCTCCCTGAGCTTCAATGAGGGCGGCGGCGCCAAATTGACCGCAACCATATATTCTTAGACCGCGCCAGGGCTCAGCTTCCCAAAACTCGACTTAGAACAAGAGCACCTCTAACTGCAGCCGCCGTGGAGAGCGATTGCATCCCGAGAAGCGGCAACCTAAACTATTTTTAGTTCAGCCGGCGCTCGAACTGAGTCCGACATGAAGATGAGATTCGACTAATGAAACTATCCAGAAGAATGATGCCGCGAAGGTTCATTGGAATTGTGGCCGTTACCTTCGTCGCTCTAATTGGTGCAGCTGCGTTTCGGTCGACCACCTCAATCTTTTTCGAGCCATTGGAAACCGAGTTTGGATGGAGTCGAACCGACACTTCTCTTGCACTATCTGTAAACCTCGTCTTCTACGGCCTGGTGGCGCCGTTTTCGGCAACGCTCATGGAGCGTTTTTCTATCAGATCTGTCGCCACTATGGCACTGGTTCTCGTGTCTTTAGGGACGGGCCTGACCGTGTTTATGACCTCTAGCTGGCAACTTATTGCCCTCTGGGGAGTATTGGTCGGCTCCGGCACTGGTTGCCTGGCCCTCGTGTTCGGTTCCATGGTGGCTAGTCGCTGGTTTATCAGGCACCGCGGCGTCGTCACTGGAATATTTTCTGCGGCTTATGCCACCGGGTCACTGGTCTTTCTGCCACTGATTTCGATAGTGCTCATCGCATCTGGCTGGAAAACGGCCTCCGTGATTGTGGCCTGCTTCTCGCTCTTGATTGCGGCAGTTTTCTTTATATTCTTCCGTGATAGACCCGAAAAGGTTGGCCTGAGACCACTTGGCTGGGTTCCGACAAATGAAGTTCCGGACGCCGCACCGATTTCTGTTATGGGCAACCTACGGGTTTTGCGTGATGCAAGCAGAACCAGGGCCTTCTGGGCGTTGGCCTTAACGTTCTTTATTTGCGGCTGGACGACAAACGGCCTCATCGGCGCACACTTTATTCCGGCAACCAGTGATCACGGCATGCCACTGCAGTTGGCTGCGGGGCTCCTGGCGATGGTTGGAGTATTTGACTTGGTCGGCACAATAGCGTCGGGCTGGCTCACCGATCGCTACAACCCGGTTGTGCTTTTGGCTTTTTACTACGGCCTTAGGGGACTGGCACTGTTTACGGTTCCTTTTGTACTTGGCCCAACGGCAGAGCCGCCACTAATTTTTTTCGTAGTGTTTTATGGGTTGGACTGGATCGCTACTGTCCCGCCAACTATCGAATTGTGCCGCCGATATTTTGGCGTGAACCGGTCCGGAGTCGTNTTCGGTTGGGTGTTTGCAAGCCACATGGTCGGTGCTGCCGTGGCGTCAATTTTCGCGGGGGTTATACGACAGACACAAGGGACCTACTTCATTGCTTGGATTACTGCCGCTGTGCTTTGCTTGATTGCGACAATTTATATATTGAGCCTGCTGAAAGAGTCGACTACGACTAAGGGTTAGGCCGCTCCATTTGCAGAGGTTGCACCATCCGTGAATCGATTTCAATCGATTACGGTGGAGTTTTGCCGTGCTGCCAGGAATGGT
>JGI26260J51721_1000265_pt1 | contig 23085 bp, 16 predicted proteins | sample SaaInlV_120m_DNA_4_FD_51721 | JGI IMG/M metagenome (IMG submission 51721)
GAAGCACGACAACGGGCGATCTCCTGTACATGGCTTTCTTGCCAGCGCTGACCCTCACCCTTGTCGTCACGGCGCACATGATGCGGATGACGCGAGCCGCAATCATCAACCTGCTGGCTAGCCCCTATATCGAGATGGCGCGGCTCAAGGGTATGTCACCCATACGCGTCGTGCTACGTCATGCGGTGCCGAATGCTCTGGCCCCGATCATCAACGTAGTTGCATTGAACCTTGCCTATTTGATCACCGGAGTCGTGGTGGTTGAGGTGGTCTTCGTCTACCCTGGCCTCGGGCAGTTGATGATTGATGCCGTGTCCAATCGCGACATCGCCGTGGTGCAGGCCATCGCGCTGATCTTCGCCTCGGCCTACGTCCTGCTCAATCTTCTCGCGGATGTGCTCTCGACGATCATCAACCCGCGCCTGATGCACAGGAAGTAGAGCCATGACCATTCTACTTTCCATAGTCGTCGGCCTGGCATTGTTCTTCATGATCGGTTTTGCCGCTCGTGCAGTATTGCAAGCGTTTGCCCCGGCCCATCACAAACCGACCTTCCGCGACATGCCGCTGACGGCTTCCTTCGGGCTGGCGGTCATCCTGCTTTATATCTTTGTCGCCGTCTTTGCCCCGTTGATCGCCCCCTATGGCGAGAGTGAGGTTCTTGGTGCCCAGTTCTTGCCGTGGGCATCACCCCACTATCTCGGCACGGACAAGCTGGGCCGCGACATGCTGACGAGACTGATCTATGGCGCGCGCAACACCGTGGGCATCGCTTTTGCCACCACTGCGCTTGCGTTCTTTGTAGGGTCGTTCCTTGGCATATGGGCGGCGCTCGTCGGAGGCTGGCTCGACCAATGGTTGTCGCGCTTCGTCGATGCGTTGATGGCCATTCCAGCCCTGATTTTCTCGCTGCTACTGCTCACAATCTTCGGGACATCGGTCCTGACTCTTATCCTCGTGATCGCAGCTGTTGATGCCACACGTGTCTACCGTCTGGCGCGCTCGGTCGCCCAAGGGATCGTGGTCATGGACTTTATCGAGGCTGCCCGCCTCAGAGGCGAAGGCATGTGGCGTCTGATCCGTCGAGAGATCCTTCCGAACGCCATGGCACCCCTGGTGGCCGAGTTTGGCCTACGGTTCTGCTTCGTGTTCCTGTCAATCTCGGCGCTGTCGTTCCTTGGCCTTGGCATCAAACCACCGACCGCCGACTGGGGCAGCATGGTACGCGAGAACGCNACGCTGATAACCTTTGGCGACATCACCCCGCTTCTGCCTGCCGGGGCAATAGCGTTACTCACAGTCGCGGTGAACTTCGTGGTGGATTGGCAGTTGCACCGCGCCAGCGGTTTGAAGGAGTAGGCCATGGAAAAGACAAGTCTTCTGACCATCAAAGGCCTCAAAATCGAAGGACGCTCTGGCGATGCCTGGCATGAGATTGTCAAGGGTGTCGACCTTACACTTCATAAAGGCGAGGTGCTGGGCCTGATCGGGGAATCCGGGGCAGGGAAGTCAACGCTGGGTCTGGCTGCAATGGGCTTTGCGCGGGACGGCTGTCGCATCTCGGGCGGGACCATTGACTTTGACGGGATCGACCTGCGCACCGCCGCCGAAACACTTAGACGTGGACTACGGGGCAAGCGCATCGCCTATGTCGCTCAATCGGCAGCGGCGAGCTTCAATCCCGCGCACAAGTTGATAGACCAGTACTGCGAAGCACCCGTCGTGCATGGTGTCATGCCGCGCAAGAAGGCCGAAGACGACGCAGTAGAACTTTACCGTCGCATGCGCTTGCCCAACCCGGATGAGATCGGTTTCAGATATCCGCACCAAGTCTCAGGTGGGCAGCTACAGCGAGCGATGACCGCAATGGCGATGTCCTGCCGTCCAGATCTGATTATCTTTGACGAACCAACCACTGCGCTTGATGTCACCACCCAGATTGAGGTCATGGCCGCAATCCGCGACATCGTACGCCAGTTTGGCACGGCAGCGATCTACATCACACATGATCTTGCCGTAGTTGCCCAAATGGCCGACCGCATCAAGGTTCTGCTCAGAGGCAATGAGGTGGAGGAGGCCGATACTCGGACCATGCTCGCCGCCCCACGCAAGGACTATACCCGCAGCCTGTGGGCTGTTCGTAGTTTTGTACGCGCTGAACACCCGTCTGCAACCGGAACGCCGGTTGTCTCGGTGCGCAATGTGACAGCCGGTTATGGCACGGTTGATGTGCTGAAAGATGTCAGCTTTGACATCCACGCCCGCCGGACCGTGGCTGTGGTGGGCGAAAGCGGGTCGGGCAAATCCACGACGGCGCGGGTCATCACAGGTCTTCTACCACCGCGAGAGGGCGAGGTACTCTTCAACGGCAAACCGTTACCTGCCAGTTTCAAGGCCCGCTCCCGCGATGAACTTCGCCAGTGCCAGATGATCTACCAGATGGCCGACACGGCTCTGAACCCAAAGCTTCGCCTGCGCGAGTTGATCGGTCGACCGGCAGAGATGTATCTGGGTCTGAAAGGAAAGGCGCTGGAATCTCGCATCCGCGACCTTCTGGCGCTGATTGAACTGGAGCCGGACAAGTACATCGATCGCTTGCCATCCGAGCTTTCGGGTGGGCAGAAACAGCGCATCGGTATCGCACGGGCCCTTGCCGCCGAGCCGCAGCTTATCATCTGCGATGAGGTGACCAGCGCTCTGGACCAGATCGTGCAGGAGGGAATCCTGAAGCTGCTCGACCGGCTGCAAACCGAGCTGAACCTTGCCTACATGTTCATCACCCATGACCTAGCCACGGTGAAATCAATCGCTGATGAGGTGGTGGTTATGCAGCATGGTGCCGTCGTCGAACGCGGGCAAAAGGCCGCTCTCTTTGCTGATCCGAAGGAGGATTACACAAATCTCCTTCTCTCTTCGGTTCCAGAAATGGATCCGGACTGGCTGAACCGGCTCTTGGTGGCACGCTCGGGCTTGGAAACAGAAGGCTGATGCCTGTGGTAATGTGCGCAGTTGGCCGCCCGGCAAGTTAGGAAGGTTACCCAAGCGGCGGCAAAACCAGGTTCTTTTCTTTCGGTAAGTTTCAGATTTCCTTGGTCAGACGCTGTTNTATCGTTCGGGATTTCCGTTCAGTCAGCGCGCGAGCGATCGGAGATCTTTGGTATGAATTGATGAAGTTTCTGCTTTCGGATGACGCCAGCATGGCGAAACACAGAGCGGCTCGTGAAAAGACCGGGATCATTGCGCGCATTGCCCTTGGGATACGCGCCGTTCTGAGAATTACCATAGGTTGCTGAGGGTCAGCCAGTGGTCATGCCCCGGTTTAGATGGTCCGAGATCTGCTGAATTGATTGTTGCGCCTCGGGCAGGTCTTCATACCACTCAAACACATGCCAAAGCCCCTCCCAGACCTGACAGTCAACCTTCACTCCGCTGTGGCGCAGCCGTTGCGACAGCCGCACCGCCTGACTGAGCAGCAGATCTCGGGTTCCTGTGGTGATCAGAACCGGCGGAAAACTGGGATTGAAATTACCGTGGATCGGTGAAATCAATGGCTGATCCACCTTGTTCGAACAAGCATAATAGCCCGCTGCGAGATCCGAATTGCGCCGCGATATTGTCGGATCGCGCCCATCGTTGAATGTCATGCTGTCGCCTGAATTGCTCAGGTCGCACCATGGCGAAAGGACAGCTGCAGCGCCTGGCAGGCGAAAGCCTTCAGTCTTGGCTCTGAGCATACATGCGAGCGACAGGTTGCCACCGGCAGATTCCCCGAGGGTGGCAAAGGGAAGGCCTGCAATCATGCGGTAGACGGCGAAGGTATCGTCAAGTGCTGCGGGCCACGGATGTTCAGGGGCCAGCCGATAGTCGGGCGCGATGACCCGGGCGCCCGTCAGGGCTGAGAGGGGGGCAATCAGGGGTAGGTCTTCCTCCGGGCTGCCTTCGACCATCCCTCCGCCGAAGGAGTAGAGGATGGGCCAGTCAACTCGCAGGTTCTGCGGGCGCACTTCAAGGCATCGCACCCCGCCAAGAATTGACTCATCCATGGTGACGCCATGCGCCCGACACAAGCGCGGAGCCTCGGCCATGGCGACGGCTTTGGCTTTCGCTCGCATCCTGGGAAGGTTTTGGGCTGATCTGTCGCGGTGTGACACCTCCTTGTCGAGGAAGTTCAACGCCTCGTCGCTGAGACCAGTGAGCGGCTTCATGGCTGAAATCCTTTTGTAACAACGCTTTCAGGCGCAAAGCACATACATGTATCTTTGGTAAGAAAACTGATTCTTGGCCAAGAAATATCTGAAAGCGCGTTTTTGCCCTGCACCTTGATCCAACGGGCGAACACATTCCGAAAAGGGATGCGAAACTCGGATCTCAGGTTCCAGAAGAGAGACGGTTTTCCAATTGGGGCCTTCAGCGCGAAAGGGGTCATCAGACATCCCACCACCAGATCGCCTGTCGCTTGAGAACCACGCCTGAGGGTCATGCCTTGGAACGTTTGGATACTTTGGCAAAGTGCGCGTCCGCTTGCGCGCGACAAGGCTGCCGACCGGTTGGGCAAAGGCTTCTTCAGGCACTTCAAGAAGAAGTTTGTTGAACTCAGCAAGACGTCCGGACAGGCCGCGCGGTTCTTGAATGTCTGCTTCACTTCATGGATTCGCAGAATTAGCAGTTTCTTTGACCTTTGCTAGTCGTTCCATGCTCTCTGGAGACCACGTTTCCTTGAACTCATAAAACGCTTCGGCGCTTTGGTCTTCCTTTGGCAGAATAACCCACGGCTGTTTTGATCCCGAGTAAATATGAACATCCGGTGGAAGCTGGTCCGGATCGTCCAGTGTGCCGACGCGAATGAACCGGATACGTTCGCGTATTCCCCCCATGTTGTAGTTGCTCCAGACTGCAGTTTTGCATTTTGTGCACCGCGTGATGTCTTGGCCGGTGCCACTTGGCGTCGGAACCGTGATTAACTCGACCTCGCCGGAAATCAACTCGACCCGATCCGCCTCGAACAGAGCATTCAGTGCAAAGGCAGACCCGGAGTTTTTCTGACAACCACGGCAATGACAGCAATGCACGATCATAGGTTCCGAGGTGACCCGATAGCGCACCTGACCGCAGATGCAGCCGCCGTCTCTTGTTTGGGATGTGCTCATAACAATGTCCTCTTTTTGATGTGGGTGCCGCTCAAGAAGAAAGTTTGTTGAACTCAGCAAGACGTCCGGACAGGCCCCGCGGTAAGCGTTTCTCTTGATCGTAGAAGGGCAAATCAACGATCTTGCAAATGACGTCACCAGATCGAACTGACCGTAACGTGAGCGTTTTGCCAGACCAGTTGCCTGGTTGTTCAAACCTGACATACCCTATCCCGCACCCCAGATAGGGTGACTGCGCGCCTGTCGTGACTTTCCCGACAGAAGTGTCACCGTCCAGTATCAAATCGCCGCCACTGGGGACAGCGCCATCGCTGCACAGACCGTAGAGCCGGGTTCCAGGTGTGGCGGCCTTTAATGCGTCGCGGCCAATGAAGCCTTCCTTGTCCAGATCAACAAACCGCTCCAGTCCCGCCTCGAACGGGGTCATGGAGGTGTCAAAATCGCTACCGCTGTCCAGAATGCCAGCCTCAATCCGACGGGTGTTCATGGATTGCATGGAACTGAAGACCATGCCGAGTGGCTCGCCTTTCGCTATCAAAAAATCCCACAGACGTGGACAGTCTGTCTGGTCTCCCAGCGTATAGATTTCATAGCCCAACTCGCCGGTCCAGCCGGTGCGCGAGACATAGACCCGCTGACCGCCAAGATCGAAGAATCCGGAGTGGAAATACTTCAGGTCTTCTGTAATGGCGCCAGAAGACGCGTCATGCAGGATCTGATAGGAATTTGGTCCCTGGATCTGCAACACGCGGGATTTCGGATCACTGACCGTGACATCAAAGCTGTCGTTATGGGCCAAAAGCCACGTGTCCAGATCGCCATCAGGATGCACGAACCAGAACTTGTCCTCGGCCAGCCGGAAAAGGATGCCATCCATGAAGATCCCACCCTGATGCGTACAGGCCAACGCATATCGCCCCCGATCAATTGCCATTTCGGCGATGCGCCGGGCAAATATGCGCTCGAGCAAGGCAACAGCATCAGGGCCGGATATTTCGACAGGGCGTTCGGGCACATCAAAAAGAGCTGCGTGTTTTCGCAAGGCCCAGTAGCCTGCGACCGGATCATCGCCGTTGTGATGAGCAAAGAACCGGCCAACCGCCAGCCGCAACACTGTCTGGTCGTTGGCATAACAGTGATGAAAGGGCGACAATTCGTTGCTGCCGACATAGGTCGGGAAAATGCGATCTGAAACGAGAGCGGCTTGGTCTTTCGCTCTGTCATGGAACGCGCAAATCTTGTTGCCGTCGAAATCGCGAACATAGGCATAGCATATTGCGCTGCCTTCTTCGCGCGGGCCAGGGGCACCTTCATCGGTTCCGCCATTTTGTAAACCTACTGTATGAAACTGTTCAAGGGCCTGCATGGACGGGGCAACAAGTGCGATCATTGTACCGTTACCGGGCGTCGCTGGGCGTTGATCGAATGGCGTGGTGACGTAGAGTTCAATTGCGTCTTTCGCGGCCTCAGGGGCGTAGGCTGCGTAGGTTTCCGCGCGTTCAACCTGCACCAGACCAAGTGGGACAAGTATGGCATCGTAAAACCTTGCCGCCCGATCCAAGTCATCGGCACCGACCATTACATAACCTATCATTTCATCGCGCCCTTGTCATTCGCGCACCAGTCATCGCTGGCAGGTTTCATAGTCGGTGTTGTGCCAAACATCTGATTCAATTCGGGACAAGGGCGCGCGGCCCAGAATGTCATCGCTCAGTTTTTCGGCCAGCATGATGGTAGGGGCGTTTGTGTTTCCGTTGGTGACAAACGGCATGATTGACGCATCGACGACCCGCAGCCCGGATAGACCGTGGACCCGCCCGCTGGCGTCGACCACTGCGCCCTTGTCGGTCGCGGCCCCCATCCGTGCAGTGCAAGACAGGTGCCATTGTGTCGTTGCGTGCGTATTAAGGACCTGATCGAGTTCTTGGTCCGAACGCACGTCAATGCCCGGAAAAATCTCATCCCCCTTGAGGTCGGAAAATGCGGGCTGTTCTACAAGGTCCCGGACCAGCCGGATGCCCTTGCGCATCAGTTCGCGGTCGCGAGCATCCTTAAGGTAGTTCACCAAGATGCTCGGAGGATCGCCGGGGTCAGACGAGCGCAGCTCAATTTTACCGCGGCTGTGCGCGCGCATCAGACCTACATGGATTTGAAAGGCATGCTCCTGTAGCGGTTCCCAGGTTGCGTCATCCACCGCAATCGGTGAAATGATGATCTGCAGATCAGGGTATTCCACGTCGGGTCCGGACCGGATGCAACCCAAGCCTTCGAACAGATTGGACGCCACGATGCCGCTGCGTGTCGTGATCCATTGAATTCCTGCTGCAAGCTTGGCCAGTGGTTTTGTCTTGGGCCAGAAAGAAACGGGCTGTTTGCATTTATACTTCAGCACGAAATCAGGATGGTCATTCAGGTTTTGTCCCACCCCCGGCAGATCACAAAACACATCAATGCCCATGTCCTGCAGATGTGCTGCCGGGCCAACACCGGACAGCATCAGAATATGTGGCGACCCAACCGCGCCCGCGCTCAGAATAATCTCTTTCCGAGCATAGGCGGTCTGCAAGGTCCCGGCGCTGTTTTTGTAGGTAACCCCTACGGCTCTGGTGCCGTCAAAGACCAGCTTCTGAACCTGCGCCTGCGTTTGTATTGTCAGGTTTGATCGTTTCCGCACCGGGTCAAGATACGCGCGCGCGGAGCTCCATCGCTCGCCATTGTATACGGTGCGGTCGGCGACGCCAAATCCTTCCTGACAATATCCGCTGATATCGTCGGTTGTCGGGTATCCAGCTTCTTCACCCGCCTTGATAAAGGCTTGTGTAATTGGATCCTTTGGGTCGGCTCGGTAAACGCGCAGCGGGCCCTTGTCGCCGCGATAGGTATCCCTTCCACCGCTGTAGGTTTCCATGCGTTTGAAGTATGGCAGCACATCACTGTAGCCCCAGCCCGGGCAACCAGCCTGCTGCCAGCCCTCATAGTCTAATGCGTGCCCGCGAATAAACACCATCCCGTTGATCGAGGAAGACCCACCAATGGTTTTGCCGCGGTCATGCTGAATGCGGCGTCCGTTCAACTCTGGTTCAGGCTCGCCTTGAAAAGCCCAATTGTGCTTGGTGCTGTTCAGATTTGAAAGTACGGCAGCGGGCATTTTCAGGGAAAGCGCCGTGTTATCGGGGCCTGCTTCCAGCAACAAAACCCGATTGCTTGCTTCACTGGTCAGGTGGTTGGCCAAAACGCAACCGGCCGATCCCGCGCCTACAATGATGTAATCAAAAACCATTTTGGCATTTCCTTGCAAAGTATTTGCCCAAACAACGTGTTTTCCAATCAGGGAATCATTGCAGCAGGCGCTTCGTTGGCTATCTTCATACAGATAAACTTACTATTTGACAATAAACTTACCAAAGGTTAGTGGTGGAAAAATGATTGCCGTTGGAGGTTTCGCGTGCAGCCAATTTTTGATTTCCACCCTGCTTCGCCGTCTTCATTCATTCAGACAATCCCGGGGTTGGGCAACGTCACGTTAGCGCAGTTGGAAACCTGGATTACGTCCCCGGCCAAAGGTGGCAATGGCTGGGGAGATGTTAAGCCATGCTTGTTAGTTCGCGTGACCGCCAAAGATGGAGTGGTCGGTTGGGGTGAGGCATTCATTCTGCCGTGCCGCGAGAAGGCGGTAGCTGAAATCATCCACGCGCTTGCACGGTCAGCCGGGGCGTTGAAAACCGTCTCGCCTTGGGCGTTTCGTGATCTGGCCACTCAGATAACCGCGAAACACCGAAGCCTGGATTTTGCCGCCGCTAGCAGTGCGTTGGAAATGGCCTTGTGGGACATCTGTGGCAAAGTTGCTGAAAAGCCGCTTTGCGACCTTTTGGGCGGCGATCACAACCGGGCTGTTCCGGTTTACGGAAACATCTGGAGCGACACGCAATGGGATGCCGGTTCACTTGAAAAGCGCGCAACCGATCTTGTCACGCAAGGGTACGGGGCTGTCAAAATTCATCCCATGCTAAACCATTCGGTGGACGAGGCTGCGGGCTGCGTGAGCCGAGTGCGAAATGCGATTGGCGATGACATTGATCTTATGGTTGATCTGGATTCTCAGGATGATCCAGACGCAGCCCTGCATATTGCGAAGTTGATCACCCCAGAGCGTCCTTACTGGTTTGAGGAACCCGTCGATGGGGACGACATTAAAACCCTCGCCAAAATTCGCGAGGCTACTGGCTTGAAGGTTGTGACGGGCGAGAAACAGAGCGGCCTGTCGCATTTCCGAGCGGTTTTGGCCGCAGGTGCCGCAGATATACTTAACCCCGATATTGCTGGAATAGGTGGCCTTCTGGATATTCTTGAAGTCGCGCGGCTGGCCGATCTGCAAGGTGTTAAGGTCTCGCCACATTGCTGGAATTCCATGACGGTTGCGGCGGCTGCGATGCTGCATGTCTGCGCCTCAATCCCCAACGCCGAAATGGCCGAGATCTATCCCGAATACATCGATCACGGAGCGACATTCGCGACCACCGGTTTTTGCCTTGATGAGGGGCGCGCGTTCCTCTCGGGCAAACCGGGGCTTGGTGTTGACATCGATGTGTCGGCTCTGCGGCGTCTCACTGATAATTATCACTCAACTTGCCTGACAATGGCAGAGGCAGCGCCTTGACCGCATCCATCGAATTCAAGGCCAAACTTGCCTGTCTCTATGCCGGGGCTGTTTGGGGACTTTTCTGGATCCCCCTCAGGGCCCTTGAAGAGACAGGTCTGCACGGTTTGTGGATCACAGTCGTTTACTTTCTTGTCCCAACGATATGCCTTGGGCCGGTTACCCTGTGGCGATGGCAGCACGTCAAAAAGGGCGGCATTCAGTTGCAAATAACAGCGATGCTCTCGGGTGGTGCATTGCTTTTGTACTCGACCTCAATTGTTTACACGGACGTCGTGCGCGCCATGCTGCTGTTCTACCTCACGCCCGTCTGGGCGACGATATTGGCGCGTATTGTGCTGGGGGATGCGATCACCTTGACGCGCATCGCGGCGATGGCCTTGGCCATCATCGGCATGCTGACCATTTTCGGATTGGGTGCGCGGTTTCCGGTGCCGCAGAATGTCGGTGACTGGCTGGGGCTGGGCTCGGGTGTGCTATGGGCCATTGCCATGGTGCGCATTCGTCAGGGTGCGGACTATTCTGCCATTGAAATGACAATCGGGTTCTTTCAGTGGTCGCTGATCTTTTCTGCCGGTGCCGCGCTTTTGCTCGCACCCGGTCACATGCCAAGCTTTGCGCAGACCCTGCCAGCACTGCCGTTACTGCTGATATTCATGGCCCTTTTGGTGCTGCCCGGCACCTATGCCTCGCTTTGGGGGCCAAAGTTCCTCAGTCCCGGCGTGGTCGGCCTTTTGTTCATGACCGAGATCGTTGTAGGGGCAATTTCTGTGGCCCTGCTTGCCGCAGAGCCTTTTGGCATGCGGGAGGTGACCGGCGTGATCCTGATCGCTGGGGCGAGCATGCTGGAGCCACTATTGTCACTGCGCCAAGCGCGTGCAGATCTCAGTTGATGTGATGGGGCAGTGTTCTACNCTTGCAGGGCTTTGTCCTTGAACGCCTTGGAGCCCAACGCGATGCCTGCAATCGTTTCGATTTTCTTGCGAGCTTCTTGGTGCTTTGCGGCACTGATCGCGTCATAGGGCAGCAGTTTTGAGATTGCATATTCCATCTCGGAAACCGCGGCGCTGGTTTCAATGGGATCGGGTAACAGGCCGGCGCGCACCCAGATGCCATCAATGTGAACCCCGAGGTGTCTTGCAACCCTCTCGGCTTCATCTTCCGGCAGGAAGTGTTTCAACTCGTGCATCAGGTTGCTTCGGATGCGTTCGTTATTCGCAATCTGCACGCGTTGGCATTTCCTATTATGCGGCACCTCCGAGATCAGCGACACCCAAGCCTGACACACTTGCCCATTGAAAATCGTTTCAAAGAAATTGGCGACTATAATGGCCCAAAGTCGCTCATACGGGGTTTCGGCATAGCGATACAGCTCGACGACGGATTCGCTCAGCAGAGAGTTCGACCTGCGAAACACTGCCTCAAGCAAAGCGCTTTTATCCTTGAAGTGGTGCAGCACCACCCCTTTGGACACACCTGCAATGTCGCCTACCTTGTCCAGCGTGGTCTTGCGCAGACCATATCGAATCACGGCCTCGAACGCTGCCCGGGACAGCTCGGCGCGTCGGATGGTTCGAATGGAACTGGATCGCATTTAGGAGAACCCTCACTCAAAAGATGTTCATTTCATAGTTAAATCGTAAACGCAATGCCACAAAATTAAACTGTTGACACAAAAAACTTTCTAATGGTAAGTTTTTTCAGGAGGAAATGATGTGCGTATGCAGACTTGCCATACCGACATCACCGAAAGGGAGAGATCATGACAACGTTTTCAAAAACTGCGGGTGCTTTTGCACTCGCCCTGCTTGCTTCAGGCGGCGCTGCTTTGGCGGACAATGTTCCGGAAAACAGCGACCCTATCAGAGTTATCCTGAACGATTGGACCGGGCAGCATTTTTCAACATATGTGGCGGGCGAACTGCTGCAAAAGATGGGCTATAACATCGAATATGTCAGTGCGGGCGCGCTACCGCAGCATGCCGGTCTGTCGCAAGGAAACCTGCATTTTCAGACCGAAGTCTGGAGCAACAACGTTGGCGACATCTATCCTAAGGCCGTCGAATCCGGTGAAATCGTTGTGTTGGGGAGTCTTGGGCTGGAGCCAAAAGAAGGATGGATTTACCCGCCCTATATGGAAGAAAGATGCCCCGGTTTACCAAGCTACAGCGCGCTTTATGATTGCGCCCAGGCCTTCGCCGGTGCCGAGACTTTCCCCGAAGGGCGCTTGATCACATATCCTGCCGACTGGGGTACGCGGTCGCGTGATGTGGTCGAAGCCATTGATCTGCCTTTCACGGCCATTGCTGGCGGAAGTGAAGGTGCCATGGTGGCCGAACTGACCTCAGCATTGGCAGCTGAAGATCCGATCTTGATGATGATGTGGCAGCCCCATTGGATTTTTGCCGCACATGATTTTAATTGGATCGAATGGAACGAGGTCGACGGTGAATGTAGCGAGGAAAATCAAGAGCGCGATAGTGCTTGCGGCTTCGCACAAGCAACGGTCAACAAAGTAGCTTGGAGCGGCCTTGAGGAAAAATGGCCCGCAGCCTTTAAGATGCTGTCGGCCATGACCCTCACAAATGCCGACGAAAACGCGGCAATCCTGGCCGTAGACAGTGAAGGCCGTGATGTGAAAGACGTCGCTGCTGAGTGGCTCGTCAACAACGAAGTCACATGGCAGGGCTGGATTGACGCTGCAATGCAGTAGCTCCGCTAGAGAGGTGAATTGGGTCGGGGCGGATTGCCTGGCTTTCTGCCCCGAACCTCACCCCTTTTACTTTGTCAGGTGATGTTTAACCCCAAAGGGTTTTTCAGCTGTGGCCTGATCCGCTTGGATCGAGCCCACCCCCCTTCGATCAGGAGCGCAAGATGAAGACCCCGACCAGTGATCATGGTGAAGTTAAGTTATCGTGCCGCAACGTCTGGAAAATCTATGGTGCGCAACCAGGCCGGTTTTTCGAGGACTCTCTGGGGCACGTGACGAATGCCACCCAGCATGCAGACACCATTCGCGACACCGGCCATATTGTTGCTAATGCTGATGTGAGTTTTGACGTCCACACCGGTGAAATTTTTGTGATCATGGGGCTTTCTGGCTCTGGAAAATCCACCATTGTTCGGTGCCTTTCGCGGCTGGTTGAACCAACTGCTGGAGAAATCTTGCTGGACGGTGAAAATCTACTGAAGAAATCAGATGCTGAATTGATCGACATTCGCCGTCACAAGATGGGGATGGTTTTCCAGAGTTTCGGATTGATGCCGCATCTCAACGTGATCGATAATATCGCTTTTCCATTGAAACTACAGGGTGTTGGAGAAGCAGAGCGATACGAACAAGCCAAGCGCGTGATTGAACTGGTTGGGTTGGAAGGGCGCGAAAACAACTTCCCAAAAGAACTGTCCGGCGGGCAGCAACAGCGTGTCGGTATTGCGCGATCATTGGCGGTAGAGCCGGATGTGTGGTTGCTGGACGAACCCTTCTCAGCACTTGACCCGCTGATCCGCAAGCAGATGCAGGATGAGTTCTTGCGCATTCAGTCTAAACTGCACAAATCCATCGTCTTTATCACCCACGATTTTCAGGAGGCCCTGCGTATTGCAGACCGCATGGCAATCATGCGCGATGGGGCAGTTGTTCAAATCGGGCGCCCTGTTGATCTGATCCTGAACCCCGCCGATGATTACGTGCGCGAATTTACGCAGGATGTCCCTTGGGAAAGCATCCTGCGCGCTGAAGACATCATGGAAGACGGGGCCAAGCAATCGGCGGAGATGGAACGGGTTTCAGAAGGCACCCTTGTAGACACACTATTGTCAAAGTTGTCACAAGGCGAACACGGTGTGATCGTCGAAGCCCGTGACGGCTCGGTTCTGGGGACCGCGACAGCGCGCGGTCTGGTTGCCGCGCTGGCAGGCTGTGGCTGTGCCGAAACGCCTGTGCAAGAGGGAGTAGACCAATGCCCTTGAAAACTGATCGCAATAGTCTGCATTGGCTGGGTGTTATCGCTGTCACGCTTGTGTGCCTTGCCCTTCAGCGCGAATGGGTATGGATGGCCGAATATCCTAAGGATCTGATCCTTCCGCTGTCTGACTGGCTGAACGCGGTCATGGATTGGATCGTCGATTACTTTGGCTGGTTCTTTCTAGGAATCTCATGGGCGTTGGAGTGGCCGATCAAGGCGGTTCGTTTTATCCTTAATGCGATGCCCTGGTCGGTGACAACGTTCCTGTTTTGCACCGTGGCATGGGCGGCATCGGGGTGGAAACTGGCGGCCTTTACGCTGTTTTCAATGCTCTACATGCTGGTCATCGGCTATTGGAGCGAGAGCATGAATACGCTATCGCTGATTGCCATTTCTGTGCCGCTGGCCATTCTTGTAGGGTTCGCCTTTGGCGTCTGGGGTTTCTTTTCGGACCGAGCCGCGCGGGTCATCACGCCGATGCTGGACGTGCTGCAGACCGTGCCGTCATTCGCCTATCTGCTGCCCATTCTGATGTTGTTCGGCTTTGGTACCGTGGTCGGGTTGATCGCTTCGGTGCTTTATTCCTTTCCGCCAATGGTGCGTAACACGATTGTAGGATTGCGCGGGGTCTCGCCCGAAATAATCGAAAGCGCCCTGATGTCGGGGGCCACGCCGGGACAACTGTTTTGGCAAGTGCGGGTGCCATCATCGTTGAAACAGATCCTTTTGGGGGTCAATCAGGCGACAATGGCCTCGCTCAGTATGGTGATCATCGCGTCGATCATCGGCGGCACTGCGGATATCGGCTGGGAAGTGCTGAGCCAGATCCGCAAAGCGCAATTTGGCGAAAGCCTGTTGGCGGGCATGGTGATTGCGCTGATGGCGATGGTGATTGACCGCATCACCGCCGGGCTTGCCGCGCGGTCCGGAGACTACGACCCAGAGAACAAGGCGTTCGCCCAAAAACACCGCTACTGGATCACTGCCGCTTTTGGCGCCGTTACGTTTTTTGTTCTGGCCCAGATTGCTGGTATCTTGAACGAATGGCCGCAGGCCTGGGAGATCAGCCCTGCAAAAGCGATGAACGACGGGCTGACCTATCTGGTCGTAAATTTTCGCGATGAGATTGAAGCCGTCAAGAAGTTTGCCTTTTTCTTTGTCATGCTTCCGGCAAAGATCGGCCTGCAAGGTGCCGTGAGCCCCTTTACCTGGGGGTTTGAACTGACGCTGGTGCATAAGGTTGTCTATGCAGTCGGCATTGTGGCTCTGGCATTATGGGCGGCGTACCGAGGAAGAACGCAGGTTGCGATCCTGATCCTGATATTGGCGATCTTGTTATACTTTGGCCTGACCGGAATACCCTGGCCTGCCCTGCTGCTGATCTGCGCCGTAGCGGGCTGGAAAATAGGAGGGCGCGTGCTGGGGCTTGGGACCGCGTTGGGGCTTGGGTTTATAGTCATCACCGGCATCTGGCCCGAGGCGATGCTGTCGATTTACCTTTGCGGCATTGCAGTTCTCATATCTTTCGTTCTGGGCACTGCGATCGGCATATGGGCCGCGCAAAACGACAGGTTTTCGGCGATCATTCGTCCGTTCAATGACACTTTGCAGACCATGCCATTGTTTGTTTTGTTGATCCCTTTTGTGATGGTGTTCAAAATTGGCGAGTTCACCGCCCTTCTTGCGATCATTGCATATGCGATTGTTCCGGCGATCCGCTATTCCGAGCATGGGTTGCGCAGCCTGCCTGCCACAGTGATCGAGGCGGCCACGATGATCGGAGCCACGCGACGGCAAATGCTCTGGCAGGTCAAGATTCCATTGGCGTTGCCGGTGATGATGTTGGGCTTGAACCAGACCATTATGTACGGCATCGCCATGCTGGTCATTGCGGCCCTCGTCGGAACCAACGGGCTGGAACAGATCGTTTACATTGGATTGAGCGATGGCAATTTCGGCGTTGGCATTATTGCCGGTATCGGCATGGCAATCATTGCCATCATCACCGACCGGATGACCAATGCATGGAGTAGAAGGCGTCAGGAAGAACTGGGGCTGAGCGTCGCATGACCAAACAAGATGATCTGCCGCTGACCAGTTCGCATTGGGGGACGTACCGCGCGCGCGTTGGAAATGGGCGGGTGCAGGAGTTGCTGGCGTTTGAGCATGACAAAGACCCGTCGCCCATTGGCATCGGCATTCTGGATGTACAGAACGGGCCAACTCGGGTTGATGCGCCGATGGTGCGCAAAAGTTGGCTTGACGGCGGACCGGGCGTTCGGACCGGGTTGCGCGGCAAGGATCCTTTTGTCGAGGTCAGTTGGGACAAGGCCAACGCACTGGTTGCAGCCGAGCTGGACCGGGTGCGAAATATCTACGGAAATGCCTCAATCTTCGGCGGGTCCTACGGCTGGGCCAGTGCCGGTCGGTTCCATCACGCTCAAAGCCAGCTCAAGCGGTTTTTAAACTGCATCGGTGGTTTCACCAGTTCGAAATTTACCTACAGCTTTGCTGCCGCCGAGGCGCTGGTGCCGCATATTCTGGGCAGCTTCCGCGATTATCTGGATACCTGCACCAGCTGGGAGGTGATCCGCGATCATACAGGGCTTTTGGTCTGCTTTGGCGGCGTGCCCCTGAAAAACGGCCAGATATCGCAGGGCGGAACCGGCTGTCATATTCAACGCGATGCACTGCTTGGGGCAGGCAACGCTGGCACACACTTCGTGAACGTCAGCCCGTTGAAATCGGATATGCTGGAAGACGTGGGCAGCGATTGGCTAGCCTTGCGTCCGAATACGGATGTGGCGTTGATGCTGGGGCTGGCACATACGATCGAGATGGACGGTTTGACTGACCGATCCTTCCTTCAACGCTACGCAGAAGGGTTTGACGCCTTCCTGCCTTATCTGATGGGCGACACCGACGGCACACCTAAGACGGCGGATTGGGCTGCAAATATCTGTGAAATTCCCGCGGACACAATCCGTGCGCTGGCACGGCGCATGGCGGCCGAGCGGACGATGATCTCAGTCAGCTGGTCCCTGACCCGGCAAGATCATGGCGAACAGCCATTTTGGATGGCGATCACGCTTGCGGCAATGTTGGGTCAGATTGGGCTGCCCGGCGGGGGCTTTGGCTTTGGTTACAGCGCGATGAACTTCATCGGGGGCAATCATACGATTATCCCCGGTGCATCCTTTNCTCAGGGGCANAACCCGGTTGAGGATTTTATCCCGGTGGCGCGCATCACGGATTTGCTGATGCAGCCCGGAGAGCCNTTTGATTTTGACGGCGTACGCTATGAATACCCTGACACGCGGCTGGTCTGGTGGGCCGGGGGCAATCCGTTTCACCACCATCAGGATCTGAACCGGATGATGCAGGCGTGGCAGAAACCCGACACGATTATTGTCAACGAATGGTGCTGGAACCCACTGGCCAAACACGCTGACATCGTCCTGCCCTGCACCACGCCACTGGAGCGCGACGACATCGCGATGACGCCACGCGACCCTTACGTCGTGTCCATGTCCAAACTGACCGAACCTTACGGACAGGCGCGTGACGACTATGACATTTTCGCAGGTATTGCCGGGACCATGGGCGTTGAAGAGGCCTTCACCGAAGGCCGCAACACGAGCGATTGGCAACGCTGGATATATAAGCAAACGCAGGGTCGTTGCGCGGATGCAGGCATTGATATTCCCAACTACGATCAGTTCCTCGCCCAACGTTGGTTCAAGCTGGAAGACCCCGCTGATCCGGTAATTATGCTTTCGGATTTTCGGGCTGACCCTGTCGCCACCCCATTGGACACTCCAAGCGGCAAGATTGAGATCTTTAGCCAGACAGTCGCGGATTTTNGCTATGACGATTGCCCCGGTCATCCGGTCTGGCAAGAGCCGTATGAGTGGTTGGGGAATGCCGATGACTATCCGCTTCACCTGATTTCAAATCAGCCCAAAGACAAACTGCATTCGCAACTTGATCACGGAGCCGTCAGCAAAGCCAAGAAAGTTGCCGGGCGCGAACCGCTGCACATCCACCCCGAGGATGCGGCCGCGCGCGGACTGAAGGATGGCGACATCGTCCGGTTGTTCAACGACCGTGGCGCCTGTCTGGGCGGCGTTGTGATCGACGCCGCCCTTCGCCCCGGCGTGGTGCAGATGAGCACCGGCGCCTGGTACGACCCGGACGAGACCGGCCTGTGCAAGCACGGCAATCCCAACGTGCTCACACGCGACAAGGGCACGTCGAAACTGGGCCAGGGACCAAGCGCGCATTCCTGCCTGATCGAGGTCGAGCTTCTCACCGAAGCCCCACCGCCGGTCACCGCCCACGAACCACCAACAATTTTGCGATCCGTCACCCCAAACAACACAGAGGTTCAGACATGAGCAACCTTCAGGAAGCCTCCGACCTGGAAAACAACATTTCCATCAGCGCCCGCCGCTTTGAGGAATCGCCATTTATCGAACGCACCGACGGCCCGGAAATGATCCGTGGCGTCTATGCCGGTCGCTATTTCGCGATCTATCTGGGCGAAGATTACCTCGATAAATACTGGTGTTTGCGTCAGAAGGCGTTGATCTTCGACACGCCGGAAAAGCCCGTGGAAATCTCGGGCCCGGATGCCGTGCCTTTCCTAGAAAGGGTGCTGGCGCGCAAGGTCGCCACCATGACCGAGGGGCGCGGCTATTACGCCATTGCCTGCACACCCCAGGGGGGTGTTTTCATGGATGGGGTCATGTTCCGACTGGGTGAAGATCGGTTCTGGTATGTGCAGGCCGATGGCCCATTCGAGGCTTGGCTGATGGCCCATAGCGGCGGCTTTGACGTGACCATTTCGGATCCGCGCAGTCGGGTATTGCAAATCCAGGGGCCTGCGTCGCTGGAGATCATGAAAGCAGCCTCGAACGGGGCAATTGATGAAACCATGAAGTACTTCCGCTCGGGCTATTTCGATCTGGGCGGTCAGCGGCTTTATGTGTCGCGCACCGGGTTCACCAACGAGCTGGGGTTCGAAGTCTATTGCGAGGGGGCGAGCACCGACCATCTGGCGCTGTGGGATCATCTCATGGCCTGCGGCGAACCGCACGGGATGGAGTTTTCTTCGACCCGCGCATTGACGATCCGGCGGATCGAAGGCGGAATCCTGGGAAACCTCACCGACATGACGCCGGACATGACCCCGTTCGAGGCTGGGCTGGCCCCCTTCATCGACATGGACAAGGGCGATTTCATCGGGCGCGACGCACTGGTGGACAAGGACAGACGATCCTGCCTGCTGGGTCTGACCTGCGCGACCGGGACACCGGTGGCGGGTAGCACGGTGATGGACGGCGAAACCGTGGTTGGCCTGATCACGGCGGGCATTCCATCGCCGACGCTTGGTCTTGGTGTGGGGTACGTGCATTTCGATGCACCCGGCGATTGGGCTGGCCGTACTCTTTCCATGCGCCTGCCCGATGGCAGCGTGCATGAAGGCAAGATTGTCCAACCGCCGTTCTTCGACCAAGAGAAAAACATCGTGCGCGGCGTGGATCGCAGCATCCCTGAACGCCCCGCGACCTGATCAAGCAAAGCAAAACCTATCATGACTGACACTGAAATTCAAGAACCACAGGACTGGACGTTCCCCATACCCATTGCCTATGGGCCGGGGCGCCTCTCAGAAATCGGGCAACGCGGCGCGGCGATGGGGCTCTCCAACCCCTTGATCGTCACTGACAAAGGCAGCCGCGATTTACCGTTCATTTCGCAGCTGCATAAGTATTTAGCTGAGGCCGGACTTTCATCGGCTATTTTCTCGGATATCTCGCCAAATCCGCGTGACGATGAAATTGGAGCCGGGCGCGCTGCATTTCGGTCGGGCAATCACGATGCGATCATCGCCATTGGCGGCGGCAGCGCGATGGATGGTGGCAAGGCCATCTGTCTGACCGCAAACAACGAGATCGACATGTGGGCATTCGAGTGGGAAGCAATCCCGGCAGAAATAGGCCCGGATCAGACCTTTCCAACGCTGATCACCATTCCAACCACGGCTGGGACAGGTGCCGAGACCGAAAGCACCGCCATGGTCACGCACACCGGCAAGGGCATGAAGTTCTGCATTTGCCATCCGGAATTGCAGCCGTCTCTGGCGCTGCTGGATCCGGAACTGACAGTCGACCTGCCCGCCAACCTGACCGCCTGGACCGGGGCCGATGCCATGGTGCACGCGATTGAGGCCTACTGCGTCCCGGGCTTTCATCCGCTGAGTGATGGTCTGGCACTGGAAGGGTTGGCGCTGGTGACGAAATGGTTGCCGGTGGCTGTACGCGAACCGGACAACATGGCCGCGCGGGGCGGTATGCTTGTGGGGTCATGTCTTGCGGGGATCGCTTTCCAAAAGGGCTTGGGGCATGTGCACGCGATCTCGCACATGGTGGGGGCCGAATTCAACACACAGCATGGGTTGACCAACGCGATCATCCTGCCGGTTGTCTTGCGCTTCAATCTGCCGGGCATGGAGGTCAAGTTAAAGCGGATGGCCGATGCCATGGGGCTCACGGACAGCTCTATTGGGGGCTTCATCGCCGAGGTTGAGCGCATTTTGGACGATCTCGACATTCCCCGCTCTCTGAGTGAAATCGGCGTACCTGCCGATTGTGCCGGTCGCATTGCCGAAAAGGCCTTGCAGGACAGCGCGGCAGGCACAAACCCGCGCACCGCCAGCATCACGGAGATGCGCGTACTTGTTGAAACCGCCATCACCAAAGCGCGTTAGGTAGGAGCATGGTATCAATGGACAATCTTCTGAAATTCTATATCGGCGGCCAGTGGGTCGCACCAGCATCGGACGCCGCCATGCCGGTTCTGAACCCGGCCACAGAAGAGCAGATCGGCACGGTTGCCATGGGGGGCAGCGCCGATGTCGACCGCGCCGTTGCCGCCGCCAAAGCCGCCTTTGACAGCTTTTCGCAAACCAGTAAGACGGATCGTCTGGCGCTGCTCAAGCAGTTGAAAACCGTCACTGAAAAACGGCTTGAGGATCTGGCACAGGCGATGCGGATGGAAATGGGTGCACCGATCAGCATGGCCCGCGATGCCCAGGCTGATGCCGCTGTGGGGCATTTGCAGGGGTTCATTGACGCACTGGAAGTGTTTGAGGAACGAAGCACACTGGCCAATGGTGACATCCTCTTGCATGAACCGATTGGGGTGTGCGGGCTGATTACACCGTGGAACTGGCCGATGAACCAGATCGCGCTCAAAGTTATTCCGGCGCTAGCAACCGGCTGCACCTGTGTGCTGAAACCATCTGAGCACACACCGATATCGGCCATGATCTATGCCGAGATCATTCACGAGGCAGGCTATCCGGCGGGGGTGTTCAATCTCGTCAACGGCGACGGGCTCAATGTCGGCTCTGCCTTGTCCCGTCACCCTGATGTGCAGATGATGTCCTTCACCGGCTCGACCCGTGCGGGCACTGCGGTCACCCGTGATGCCGCTGAAACCGTCAAGCGGGTGACGTTGGAGCTTGGCGGCAAGTCCCCCAACCTGGTGTTTGCCGATTGCGATCTGGAAGAGCGCGTGACCGCCTCGGTTGATGAATGCATGTTTAACACCGGGCAATCTTGCGATGCGCCGACGCGGCTTTTGGTCGAGCGGTCGTGTTATGATGAAGTTTTGAAAATCGCCAAACATGCGGCAGACGTCACCGCTGTCGGCGATCCTGCGCAGACCGGTGAGCATATCGGCCCACTGTTTGACCGCATTCAATACGACCGCGTGCAGACAATGATTCAAAGAGGGCTCGATGAAGGAGCCACGCTATTGGCTGGCGGCCTGGGCAAGCCTAATGGCTTTGAGACCGGTTGGTATGTGAAGCCCACCATCTTTGCGGATGTGTCAAACGACATGGCGATCGCGCAAGAAGAAATCTTTGGTCCGGTTCTGGTCATCATCCCGTTTGAGGATGAGGTCGACGCGATTGCGATTGCCAATGACACGCCATACGGGCTGGCGGCCTATCTTCAGACTGGCAGCCCGGCCCGGGCGGAGCGCGTTTCTTCCCGCCTCCGCGCCGGCGCCATTCATATCAACGGCGGCGGCTTCAACTATGGTTCGCCCTTTGGTGGCTACAAACAATCAGGCAATGGCCGCGAAGGCGGCGTGATGGGGCTGGAAGATTATCTTGAAACAAAAACCTTGCATGGCATCACCTGAGAGGACGCTGACATGACCAATCGCACCGCCCGCCCACGGCGAAGTTTCATTTTCACGCCGGGATTGCGGCCCGAGATGTTTCCTAAGGCGTTGGCCAGCGGCGCGGATATCGTCTGTGTCGAACTGGAGGATGGGATCGCACCCAAGGATAAGGCCGAGGCGCGGCAGAAAGCGCTGGCGCTGTTTGAGCAGCCACAGGCCGATGACGGGGTCGAGCGGATCGTGCGGATCAACTCGATGTGCGAACGGTTTGGCATTGAGGATGTGAATGCGGTGCTGGCTAGCACGACGCCACCCCCGGCACTGATGATGCCCAAGGTGCGCACGCCCGATGAGGTGGTGATGCTCGATCAACTTCTGACCGAGGCAGGGCACGCCACGCGCCTGCATGTCATCATCGAAACCAACGAAGGGCTGGAGGCGGCGTTTGAGATCGCAAAGTGCTCGCCTCGCATTGATGCAATGTTCTTCGGCGGCGTGGATATGGCAGCTGAATTGCGATGCCAGAACACCTTTGAGTCGATGATTTACGCTAGGTCCCGCGTCGTGCACGCGTCTGCGGCTGCTGGGCTCGATGTGATTGATGTTCCGTTTCTAGACCTCGACGATCCAGAGGGCATGCGGACGGAAGCAGAGAAAGTCCGCGATCTGGGGTTTGCAGGAAAAGGGTCTGTCCATCCCAAACAAATTGCAGCACTCAATGAGGTATTCACCCCGACCGAAGCGCAGATCGCACGCGCCCGGCGGATAATTTCGGAATTCGAGGCCGCCGATACCGGTCTTGTGGTAATTGATGGTAAGTTGATCGAAAAACCGGTTCTGCGTGACATGTATCGCATCGTCGCCATTGCCGACCGAATGGGAGGTGAGACATGAAAGACTGTTGCGGACCTGGGTATGCCAGCCCGCAGGAGGCCATCGAGGCGCCTCGGGAGAAGTTACTCTACACGATTGCGATCTACACAGGCACGGGCATCCAGAAACCGGACTATCTGGCAACTGTCGATGTCGATCCGGACAGCCCGACCTACAGCCAGGTGATCCACCGGCTTGAGATGCCGGGCATTGGCGATGAGTTGCACCATATGGGCTGGAA
>JGI26260J51721_1000291_pt1 | contig 22171 bp, 19 predicted proteins | sample SaaInlV_120m_DNA_4_FD_51721 | JGI IMG/M metagenome (IMG submission 51721)
CCTTAAGCAGGCTTGTTCGCTCGCCGGAATCATCCCGTCGTACGTAGTGCCCGGTCGCAATAAAGTCGGCACCGAGTTCGGTGGCGTAATCTAAAAATGCCCGAAATTTAATTTCTCGGTTACATAGAATATCTGGATTAGGCGTTCGTCCACTTTGATATTCAGCAAGAAAATGCTCAAAAACACCGTCCCAGTATTCAGCAGCAAAATTTGCGCTGTGTAGCTTGATGCCCAATGAGGCAGCAACTGCCTGGGCGTCGGCGAGGTCTTCCTTCGCGGTGCAATAGTCGGTGCCGTCATCTTCATCCCAATTTTTCATGAACAGGCCTTCAACACGATAACCCTGATCGCGCAGTAGCAAGGCAGCAACCGAAGAGTCTACTCCCCCAGACATTCCAACAATGACGGTGCTAGGACTGGGATTGCTCATAAACTCAGGATTCTATGATGAGTGAAAGTGGTGCACATTGGCCGGCTCTGCACTGGCGCAGCACCTTAAGCACCAGGTGGCTTCTATGGATAGGCTCTAGGCGTTCAATTTCGTCAAAGCTCATCCAATGAGCGCCAATGATACCGTTATCAAGGTGTCGATCGCTATGCTCCAATAGCGGAGAACAGAGAAAAGTATGGCGTAGGTAAGTCGTGCCGTTGTTGGCTGTCAACATCGCCACACCAAGATACCCGGAGACNTCGACCTCCCAGCGAGTTTCTTCGAGCACTTCGCGGCGTACCGCCTCGACCAGACTCTCACCTTGTTCCAAGTGCCCNGCGGGTTGATTTAGAACCGGCTCTTCAGCGCCCTGAGGAAGTTCTTCAACCATAAGGTAANGGTTGTCTTTAACCACGACGGCTGCAACGGTTACGTTGGGTCGCCAGCGGTCATTCATCGTTTGCGACCGANGGAGTGNTTTACATATTCCCCAGGCTGTAAATTGCCTATTTCCCAATCACCAATGGCAATACGGACCAGCCTCAGCGTGGGTAAATTGACCGCAGCGGTCATTCTTCGTATCTGACGATTACGCCCCTCCTGAATCGAAATTTCCAGCCATGCGTCAGGAATGTGCGCTCTAAACCTGACTGACGGCGATCTTTCCCACAAGTCCGGAGGATCGATGGCCCGAACCTTCGCAGGTTTTGTTAGACCGTCGTTCAGAACTACGCCAGAGGTGAGTTGCTCAATAGCCTGCTGTTTCGGAGCCCCCTCAACTTGAACCCAGTAGGTTTTCCAGACCTTGAACTTAGGATTAGCAATCTGTTGCTGAAGCTTGCCATCGTCCGTTAGCAGGGTCAGGCCCTCCGAGTCATAGTCAAGACGTCCTGCAACACGGAACTCCGGTGCGGACAATAAGTTGGCAAGGGTTGGCCTCGGTGGGTCATTGTCTCTATCGCTGAACTGGCTGAGGACTCGAAAGGGTTTGTTCAGCAGAATTATATCCGGCAATCCCAGTTCCTCCTGATTAATGATAGACTTACACCCCGGGGGAGATGGCCTGTGGTCATCATCCAATAGCGTTCCATGAAAGCCACATACAGCCGATGGCCCCTAGAACGGGCGCACAATTGTATGTTGTCGCATGTCATTGGAACGGAATCCATCGAAACAACTGAATTAAACTAAAAATAGGATTCTCGCAATATGTCATACAAGCACATTAAGGTTCCGGAAAGCGGAGACGTGATCACAGTCAACGAGGACAGCAGCCTGTCTGTGCCTGACAAGCCTATCATCCCTTACATCGAAGGTGACGGAATTGGTGTCGACATTACGCCGGTAATGATTGATGTCGTCAATGCCGCAGTAGACAAGGCCTACGGGGGGCAAAAGGCCATATCTTGGATGGAGATATACACCGGTGAAAAAGCGGCTGAATTGTACGAAGGGGACTGGTTTCCTGAGGAGACGCTGGAGGCCATAAAAACCTATGCCGTCGCTATCAAGGGACCATTGACAACCCCGGTAGGTGGTGGCTTTCGCTCACTCAACGTGGCGCTGCGTCAAGAGCTAGATCTTTACACCTGCCTGCGGCCGGTTCGCTGGTTTGAGGGTGTCCCTTCTCCTGTACGTCGCCCTGAAGACTGCAACATGGTGATCTTTCGTGAGAATTCGGAAGATATATATGCGGGCATCGAATATCAGGCTGGAACACCTGAAGCGCAAAAGGTTGTTGATTTCATCATTAATGAAATGGGCGCGACAAAGATTCGTTTTCCAACGGACGTNGGCATTGGCATAAAGCCTGTCTCCTCTGCGGGAACCAAGCGCTTGGTTCGTAAAGCTATTCAGTACGCCATCGATCAAAACCTGCCCTCAGTCACCCTGGTACACAAAGGCAACATCATGAAATTTACCGAGGGGGCATTTCGGGATTGGGGTTACGAGCTTGCTCAGGAAGAGTTTGGCGGGCAGTTAGTAGACGGTGGCCCGTGGGTGGAAATCAAAAACCCAATAACCGGTGATCCGATCATCATTAAAGATGTGATTGCTGATGCCATGCTGCAGCAGGTTTTGACGCGTCCAAAGGAATACAGCGTAGTCGCAACCTTGAATCTTAATGGTGATTATCTTTCCGATGCTTTGGCCGCTCAGGTCGGTGGAATTGGTATCGCTCCTGGCGCTAACCTTTCCGATACCGTTGCATTGTTTGAAGCCACCCACGGAACAGCACCTAAATACGCTGGTCAGGACAAGGTTAATCCGGGCTCGTTGATTTTGTCGGCCGAAATGATGATGCGCCACCTAGGATGGAATGAGGCCGCAGATCTTATCGTCGATGGTGTGAACGGTGCGATTCAAGCCAAAACCGTGACTTATGACTTTGAGCGATTGATGGACGGGGCTACTTTGGTCTCATGTTCTGACTTCGGAAAAGCCATAATAAAAGCCATGTAAGCAATTGTTGTTAATGATTAAAGCCCGATTTATCGGGCTTTTTTTTTAATGCTCCCGGTGTTCCTAAACCGGAGCTTATTGAAGCTGAAAAGCAAAGCTGCTGGCGGCACCTTCTACGAGTCGAGCGACGTTAACCCCCTTATGCCTGCTCGGTGAGCGCATAATTTAGCGACCAGAAAAAACAGGGACTTGGGGCAGGTGGCAATGGTTGTCTTAGGCCCGATATATCAACTTGAACACATTGTCCTTTGGGGTAAACCGGCTGGCTACTCAGGTCGTAGATATCTCCAATAGCAGCTTATAGGGCATATCTCGGTAGATCCGATGGCTTGCTTCTTACAGCTGCAGCGCTACGTGACTTACATGCCCATCTCGGGACCCAGAAGCGCGGTATCTAGGTTTGCACTACAGGCCCAAATAGAGGTTTTTAGGTGATTTACAGCGAACCTCAGGGTGAAGTCAGCACAATCCAGCATAGGGTGTGCGGGGTGGGAGTGGCAGTTTGCAAATCTGACGCGTTGGGGCCGGCTGCCCTNGAGTTGCCCACAAATATGATGTGGCTAATTTTAGGCTACCCTGACATATACTCTAGGAATGATGACACACATGTATAGCTGGCAAATGGGCCCACCGGACAAAGCCGATCGCGACGATGAAGGAGATCTTGCAGTTGCGCCGGCGAAACCCAAGTTAAAACGTCCGCCACTATTTCAGGTGGTGCTGCTGAACGACGATTACACTCCAATGGAATTTGTTGTGGAGATTCTTGAATCTTATTTTAGATTGGGGCGAGAGCAGGCGACACAAATCATGCTCATGGTGCATACCAAGGGCAAGGGGGTTTGCGGTGTATATCCTCGAGATATCGCAGAAAGCAAGGCTACCCAAGTGAACACCTATGCCAGAGATAGCGGACATCCGCTATTGTGTGAAGTTGAACCGACTGATGACGAGTAATTAGAGGTAACTGGGTATGTTGAGTAAAGAGCTGGAAACCGTATTAAACGACGCNTTCAGAACGGCCCGTTCGCGTCGCCACGAGTTCATCACAGTCGAGCATCTCCTCCTCGCATTGCTTGAAGACGCTGCTTCGCTAACGGTAATGACGGCCTGCAGTGTCGATATCGATGCCCTACGCGGAGACCTCGTTGAGTTTATCGATTCGACGACCCCTTTGTTGGGTGATGAGGAGGATGGTCGAGACACCCAACCGACATTGGGGTTTCAACGAGTACTTCAGCGCGCAGTGTTTCACGTACAGAGCTCTGGAAAGAGCGAAGTCACAGGCGCTAATATTTTGGTAGCCATTTTTTCTGAGCAGGAGTCACAGGCTGTCTACTTTCTTAAAAGCCAAAATGTCTCCCGACTTGATGTCGTTAATTTTATTACCCACGGCATAGCAAAAGATGACGAGTCTGAAGAAGGCCCTCGATCAGAAGGGGAGTTTGGTGAGGAGGAGCCCGCAGAAGCCTCTGAAGCCCCTCTAGATACCTATGCGACCGATTTAAACGAGGAAGCGAAGTCTGGGCAGATTGACCCTTTAATTGGACGGCTTGCTGAAGTAGAGCGTGTTGCGCAAATACTGGCTAGACGACGCAAGAATAATCCGCTTTTGGTAGGAGAGTCTGGTGTTGGCAAAACAGCCATCGCTGAGGGACTGGCCAAAATGATCGTGGACGGCAACGTACCCGAGACCCTGCAGGGAGCAGTCGTGTACTCACTCGACCTAGGGGCACTATTAGCGGGCACCAAGTACCGAGGCGATTTTGAAAAACGCTTTAAGGGATTGTTGGCTAACTTAAAAGAGCGTGATAACGCCATTTTATTTATCGATGAAATCCACACGATCATTGGTGCGGGAGCTGCTTCGGGAGGTGTTATGGATGCCTCGAATTTACTCAAGCCCCTGCTTAGCTCGGGTAAGATGCGCTGCATCGGGTCAACAACTTACGCCGAATACCGTGGAATTTTTGATAAAGATAAAGCCTTGAGTAGGCGTTTTCAGAAGATTGATGTCCTTGAGCCATCTGTGGACGATGCTTACAAAATTCTCAAGGGGCTCAAGAGTCGTTTTGAAGATCATCATGGGCTGCGCTATAGCGACCGAGCTTTGCGGGTCGCCACTGAGATGGCCGCGCGATACATTACCGATCGCTTTTTACCCGACAAAGCTATCGATGTGATCGACGAGGCTGGCGCTTATCAGCAGCTGCTTCCCGTCAGTAAGCGTAAAAAAGTTATTGGCGCCGGAGATATCGAGTCTGTAGTGGCCAAGATAGCGCGGATTCCCCCGAAAACGGTCACGTCTGACGACCGAGACTTGCTGGAGAAGCTCGAGTCAAACCTGCAAATGGTTGTGTTTGGGCAGAGCAAGGCGGTGACGCAACTCGTGGCATCGATCAAATTGGCTAGGGCAGGGCTGCGCTCGGGTGATAAACCTATTGGCTCGTTCTTACTGGCAGGACCTACCGGTGTGGGGAAAACCGAAGTCACAAAGCAGTTAGCACTGCAATTGGGGCTTGAACTGACAAGATTTGATATGTCTGAATATATGGAACGGCATACCGTCTCGAGGCTTATAGGCGCGCCTCCAGGCTATGTTGGCTTTGATCAGGGTGGGCTTCTCACTGACGCCGTCACCAAGCACCCCCATTCAGTCGTCTTACTCGATGAAGTCGAGAAGGCGCATCCTGAAGTGTTTAATCTGCTATTACAGGTAATGGACCACGGCACACTGACCGATAACAATGGACGAAAAGCTGATTTTCGCAATGTGATTTTAGTAATGACAACTAACGCGGGGGCAGAGAATGTCAGTCGCCGCTCGATCGGATTTACCCAGCAGGATCACAGCACGGATGCTCTTGAAGCCATAAATCGAATGTTTACACCAGAGTTTCGAAATCGCCTCGATGCGATCATTCCCTTCGAGCCTCTAGGAGAAGACGTCATACTCACTGTGGTCGATAAATTCTTGACCGAACTTCAGGGGCAGCTTGATGAAAAGCGGGTCCAGTTGGAGGTCGATGAAGAGGCTAGATTGTGGCTGGTTGAAACAGGCTACGATCGAACCATGGGCGCTAGGCCTATGGCTCGTGTGATTCAGGAGCACATTAAAAAGCCCCTCGCCGATATGGTGCTGTTTGGCGCACTCAGCAAAGGTGGGACGGCTTTAGTCACCTTGAAGGATGATCGCAGTGAGCTAGTGGTCAGTGTTGAGAGCGAGTCTGAGGCCCCAGTAGAGGCATAAGGGGCTAAGGCACCTCAGGGTGCTGCGCGTGTTTCGTGGAGGTTGTGTACAGTAGCGGGTCAGCACACTGAGACCTCATGACAATGCCGTCGCAGCGTAGCCGCTTCAAAGTGCTCCCGCAGCCCCCAAGGCCTACCTGCTGGCCACTGGGGTAGTGCACCGTACCCACCAATGTTTATCTCTCTCGGTAGGTAATACGCCCTTTCGTTAGATCATAGGGCGTGACTTCGACCCTGACTTTATCCCCGGTAAGTATGCGAATGTAGTTTTTGCGCATTTTCCCTGAAATATGTGCTGTGACCACGTGGCCATTTTCAAGACGCACACGGAACGTAGTGTTGGGAAGGGTATCAATGATTTCCCCTTCCATTTCAATCTGATCTTCTTTGGCCATTTACGTTGCCATCCCAAATGATGTGGGCGGCACTTTACCCGAAACTATCGCTCTTCAAAAGCTCTGCTAGGTCGGATTATCTACAAACCGCATAGGTACCCCATGACTTATGTCGCTAACAGGGCGGGTAGACTGAGATATTTGCCAGGTGCCACCTCGAAATAACTCGAGGGGCTGGAAGCGGGATTTATAATTCATTTTGTCGCAGTTGTTTATCCAATAACCCAAATAGACATAATCAAGCTCAGCTGTTTGCATAAGGTCAATCTGAAACAAAACGGCATACGTCCCTAAGCTTCTTGCCTCATGCTCGGGGTCATAAAACGTATAAATTGCGGAAAGTCCGTCAAGCATTTGGTCTGCAACAACCACAGCAATAAGGCGATCACCGTCGTAAAATCGAAAATAACGGGTGCACCCTAAGCCGTTATTTAAGAACGATCGGTATTGATCTCGTTCGGGAGGAAACATGTCTCCATCGGCGTGCCGCCCTATGATATAGCGTTCATACAGCGCGTAGGCCTCATCGTCATCAATACAGGCGTCTTCCTGAATTCGCAAATCTTGGTTTTTACGCCACACGCGCTTTTGACTTTTAGACCAATTAAATTCTGCGACCGGAACTCGAGATGGTACGCAGGCACTACATTGACTGCAGTGGGGCCGGTAGAGATGATCCCCACTTCTTCGAAATCCCATCAGTGAAAGTTGCGTGTAAAGCGCTTGAGAGAGCGTTTGACGGGGATCGATGAACAGAGTCGTCGCTTCCTGATCTGGAAGATAGCTACAAGCATGGGGGAATGTCGTGTAAACCCGAATGTCACGCAGTGACGCCGTCATGTATTAAGCCCCAAAAACAACTCTACCGAAGACTCCGGTAGCATGCTCGCCCAGGGCACACGGTGCATTGTGCTGGGTTTAACACCCTGAATGATTTGTTGAACTTGCTCCATATCGTCACTTATAGCGTTTTCGAGTTTGTGTTCAAAGACTGCTCTACCTAGCGAACGTGCACCCATTGAGGTCAGATGCTGGCTCTCTACTTGACAATCAATAAGCTTAAAATACCCCATTTGCCCAATATACGCTAAGGACGCCAAGGCAGTTTTTGATGCGTCTGTCTTAACAGAGAACATCGACTCCCCAAAAAAAGCCTTACCAAGACAAACCCCGTAAAGCCCTCCGATGAGATTGTCTTCACACCATACTTCTATCGAATGGGCATATCCGAGCCGATGAAGGGCGCTGTAAGCGCTTATCATGGAAGGAAGAATCCAAGTTCCCTCCTGCGAGGGACGAGGTGCTGCGCAAGCCCTCACAACTGATGAAAATTCCTTGTTTAAAGATAGCCGGTAGCCGCGCTTTTTTAACGATTTACCGAAGGATTTTGAAACAATAAATTCAGAGGGCTCAAGTATTGCTCTCGGATCTGGCGCCCACCAGAGTATTGGTTCGTCGCTGCTGAACCAGGGGAAAATTCCCCGACTGTAGGCAAGTAAAAGTCGCTCGGGAGAGAGATCTCCACCCATGGCGAGAAGCCCGTTGGGTTCTTTTAGTGCCTCAACGCTCGCGGGAAATTCAAAGTCGGGCAAAGGGTTGAACTCAGCTATTTAATTCATCGAGGTATTTTTCAGCATCTAGGGCAGCCATGCAGCCAAAGCCCGCTGAGGTAATCGCCTGACGGTAGATATGATCTGCGACATCACCGGCGGCAAAAACTCCCGGCACACTCGTGTGTGTGGCCTCACCATCGACCCCGGAATTTACTTGTATGTAGCCGCCTTCCATAGACAATTGCTGGTCAAAAATATCCGTGTTGGGTTTGTGGCCAATGGCAATAAAGACCCCTGCAAGCTCAAGCTCCTTGGCGCTGTTATCCAGGCTAGAGCGAAGACGCAAGCCGGTTACGCCAGAATTATCTCCTAGAACCTCATCCAAGGTTTGGTGCCAATGGATAACAACCTTTCCCTCCTTTTCTCGGGCAAACAACCGATCTTGTAACACCTTCTCTGACCGCAATGAGTCTCGTCGGTGCACAAGATGAACACGGCTGCACAAGTTGCTCAGGTAAAGGGCCTCTTCAACGGCCGTGTTGCCACCACCTACAACTGCGACCTCTTTACCGCGATAAAAAAAGCCGTCACAAGTGGCACAGGCGCTAACGCCACGCCCCATAAAGGCCTCTTCACTGGGCAGCCCCAAATACTGGGCTGACGCCCCGGTAGCAATGATTAACGCGTCGCAGGTGTAGTCTTGGCTGCCGCCTAGCCGAAAAGGGCGGCTATTCAGGTCAACTTTTTCAATGTGGTCGAATAGGATGGCTGCATCTAGCCGCTCCACATGCGCCTGCATTTCGACCATGAGTTGGGGACCTTGCAGATCTGACGCACCTCCCGGCCAATTTTCGACTTCAGTCGTCGTTGTAAGTTGCCCCCCTTGTTGGATCCCGGTAATAACAACTGGGTTGAGGTTTGCTCGGGCTGCATAAATTGCGGCGGTATAACCCGCAGGCCCAGAACCCAAAATGATAAGGCGATGGTGTTGTGGCTGGCTCATAAAATAAACACTTAGCTATAAGGGAACGAAGACGATTCATCACATTGATGACTTCGCCATGATAACATCTCGTTTTCAATAAAAGGACGTTGATTCGTTGTCAGCCCCACGAAAATCATCAAAATCCGCACAGGATCTCAGTCCAGAATCCCGAGGACCTAAAGATGCGCTTTTTATCGCTATTGGAGCGGCTTGTCTGCTGGTTTTGTTGGCATTGGTAAGCCATAACAGTAGTGATCCTGGGTGGTCTTCAAGCGGTGGCGGTGACATTCAAAACTTGGCGGGTATTACCGGTGCATTTCTGAGCGATGTGCTTTTTTCATTGCTAGGGTATGGCGCCTTTTTAATACCTGGCCTGCTGGGCTACCAAGCGGTTCGCTTTTTATTTGTTAGGGAGGCTCGAAATCCAACCGACTGGACGGTTTTTGGTTTGCGCGCCCTTGGGTTGATTCTCGTAGTTTTNGCTGCCACGTCACTCGCAGCCCTGAACGACAGCGGAAATGCAGACTTACCCCAAGGTGCCGGTGGCATTCTTGGCGCGAGTATTGGTTTGGGTTTCGATACGGCGTTTAGTTCTGTGGGCGCGCGCCTGCTGTTGCTTGCGGTGTTCTTTCTAGGCATTACTATCTTCGCTGATATCAGCTGGTTGAGGGTGATCGATGAATTGGGCAGCAGGCTTATCGAGGGCTGTGCTCGGTTTTGGAATTGGTTGCTGCACACAAGAGATCGCCTCGCTGATCGTCGGGAGCGCCGGGAGCGTGAAAAACAACAGGTTGAACGCAAGGCCGTTATCGAAGACTACGTCGCGCAAAAGAAAAAGAACCCGCCCAAAATAAAAGCCCCCGAACCACGCCCTGTGCCCAGCCAGCGCATTGAAAAAGAGCGACAAAAACCCCTGTTTGATACTCCCATTGTCGGTGAGGTTCCGCCCCTGGACCTGCTTGACGTTGCCGCCGAGACCGGGCCTCGGGGCTACACGAAGGAGGAGTTGGAATCGCTTTCGAGACTGTTGGAGCTCAAGCTTCAGGACTTTGGTGTTACCGCTGAGGTGACTGCGGTCTATCCCGGTCCGGTTGTCACGCGATTTGAAATTCAACCCGCTGCCGGAGTGAAGGTCTCACGTATTTCAAATTTAGCCAAAGATCTTGCGCGGTCGCTGGCGGTTATTTCGGTTCGGGTTGTGGAAGTTATTCCCGGGAAAAGTGTCGTAGGCATAGAAATACCTAACGCAGATCGTCAGACCGTCAATTTTAAAGAAGTTTTGGCATCACAAACTTTTGACGATTCAAAATCCAACCTAACTTTAGCTCTGGGGCATGACATTGCTGGGGCACCTATCGTCGCTGATCTGGGGAAGATGCCGCACCTTCTGGTTGCGGGCACAACCGGCTCGGGAAAGTCTGTGGGTGTGAACTGCATGCTAGTAAGTCTGCTTTTTAAGAGCAGTCCTGAACAAGTTCGATTGATTTTGATCGATCCCAAAATGCTAGAGTTGTCTGTGTATGATGGTATCCCGCACCTTTTAACTCCGGTTATCACGGATATGAAAGATGCTGCTAATGGCCTTCGCTGGTGTGTCGCCGAGATGGAGAGGCGCTACAAACTTATGGCTCTGCTAGGCGTGCGTAATCTCGCTGGTTACAATCGCAAAGTAAGCGACGCAATCGCTGCCGGGGCCCCAATTGAAGATCCTGTCTGGAAGCCGGACCAGCTCTCAATGATCCCCGTTGAGGAGCAGGTCCAACCTACCTTAGAACCTCTGCCTAGTATCGTCGTTGTCATCGATGAGTTTGCTGACATGATGATGATTGTTGGTAAAAAGGTTGAGCAGTTAATTGCACGAATCGCCCAGAAGGCTCGCGCGGCCGGTATACATCTTATTCTCGCTACTCAAAGGCCTTCGGTCGACGTGATTACTGGCTTGATCAAGGCAAATATTCCAACTCGTATAGGCTTTGCAGTGAGCTCTAAAGTCGACTCACGAACGATACTTGATCAGGGCGGTGCTGAGCAGCTATTGGGTAACGGCGACATGCTTTATCTCCCTGCGGGCTCAAGTGTCCCGGTGCGCGTGCACGGTGCTTTTTGCTCCGACGATGAAGTTCATCGGGTAGTTGCAGATTGGAAGCGGCGTGGCGAGCCACAGTTCATTGAGGGTTTATTGGACGAAGGAGGCCAGACTCCAGTTACCGCTGGGGAGCTACAATCTGCGGCCTCAGACGATGAAAATCCAGAGGCAGATGCCTTGTATGACGAAGCGGTACATTATGTCACTAAAAGTAGGCGCGCCTCGATTTCCAGCGTACAGCGCAAGCTCCGGATTGGTTATAACCGCGCCGCTAGGCTGATTGAAAGCATGGAACAGGCGGGCGTCGTCTCAACAATGGGAACTAACGGGCAAAGGGAGGTTCTCGCACCCCCTCCTGTGGAGGACTGAAGATGACACCACTTGTCGGCAATAAATGGCGATGGTGGACTGTCGCGTTATTGTGTCTTTGGCTTCTGATCGGCTTGGCAAGAGAAGCGAAAGCCGACGGATTGCTTGGCAACATTGAATCGATCGAAGGAAGCTTCACTCAGGAAATCATTAACGCCAGCGGCACTTTAACCGCGCAAAGCAGCGGCGTATTCGCGCTACTGCGACCTCACTTTTTTAAATGGCAAATCACCAGCCCCGGCAAGCAACTGCTCGTCAGCGATGGCGAGTTTTTCTGGCAGCACGATGAAGATCTCGCAACGGTGGTTAGACGGCCTTTACAGGGCCAACTCAATTCTCCTTTGGGGATTCTACTGGCAGATGAGGAGGTGCTTCGTGGGCATTACACGGTTACGCGCGAGCCAACCTATTTGCAGCTCGTGCCACTAAAACCCAACGCCATGTTCACCTCCATGAACGTAACGATCGATCAGGGCGTTCCCACAGCGGTAATCGTCACTGACAACCTCGATCAACGCATAAACTTCAGCCTTAGCCCCGCCAAATCCAGTGAATTAACGGCCGCAGATTTCGTATTCATGCCGCCGACTGAGGCTGACATCACCATTGTCAAACCTTAACGGAGGGGTAGGGATTGTCGACAACACAGTCCACACTATTCGAAGAACCTGCGGGTAAGCTTGGGCCGCTTGCGTCACGGTTGCGCCCAAGCAGTTTGGCGAGTTTTGTAGGCCAGGAACACATTCTAGGTCCCGATGCTCCACTTGCTATGGCCCTTGAAGCAGGGAATCTGCACTCGTTCTTGCTATGGGGCCCTCCAGGGGTGGGTAAGACGACACTGGCGCGTCTTTGCGCAGGAACCGCAAAAGCCCAGTTTTACCCGATTTCTGCTGTCCTATCGGGGGTAAAAGAAATCCGACAGGTCATTGAGTCGGCTCGCGTGGGATTATCCCAAGGGCTACGAACGGTCCTGTTTGTTGATGAAGTCCATCGATTTAACAAAGCCCAGCAAGATGCGTTTCTGCCCCACGTTGAGGATGGAACGATTACATTTATTGGAGCGACCACTGAAAACCCGTCTTTTGAGGTCAATGCAGCCCTGCTATCTAGAGTGCGCGTCTATCGACTGCGGGGGTTAGAGCAGCATCACCTTGTCACAATCTTGAAGCGGGCTTTGGCGGCTGAACTGCCTGAATTACACGCTGAGACCAAAATTTTAGAGGCCCTTGCCTTGCAGGCTGATGGGGACGCTCGCCGTGCGCTTGGACAACTAGAAATCGCCGCTGACTTGGCCAGGGTTGAGGATGGGCGAAAAACCATAGATCAGAAGGTGCTTGAGGAGCTAGGGCAGGGCAGCCCCCGGCGTTTTGATAAAGGCGGCGACGCGTTTTATGACCAGATCAGTGCGCTCCACAAGAGTGTCCGCGGCTCTGACCCTGATGCCAGCCTTTATTGGTTTGTACGTATGTTAGATGGCGGCTGCGATCCGCTTTACATCGCTAGACGGGTAGTGCGAATGGCTAGCGAAGATATCGGTAATGCCGATCCAAGGGCATTAGAGATTGCGCTAAACGCTTGGCAGATACAGGAACGCCTAGGTAGCCCTGAGGGCGAATTGACGCTTGCACAAGCCATCATTTATCTGGCCTGTGCTGCAAAAAGTAACGCCGTCTACAACGCATTTAATGAAGCCAAACGCTTGGTTGATAGCCAGGGCAGTCTCGAAGTTCCCAATCATCTGCGTAATGCACCATCGGCGTTAATGCGTGACCAAGGCTTTGGAGATAATTATCGATACGCCCACGACGAACCTGAGGGCTACGCAGCTAATGAACGCTATTTTCCAGAAGGCATGACCGCAACGCAGTTTTACCGACCTACAGAGCGAGGCCTCGAGGGGCGTATCAGCGAAAAATTGCAGCATTTGAGAAACCTAGACCAGCAGGCGAAAGAAAGGGCTAAGCCTTGATGAGCTCGATTTTATGGGTGGCATTGGGGGGCAGTTTGGGCGCAGTTGCTCGCTACGGCGCCGGCTTATTAATCAAGGCCTTCTATCCGGGTGGGGGTTGGCCCATAGCTACGCTGTCTGTCAATGTGCTGGGGTCGCTGGGTATCGGTGTCGTGTTTATCCTTTTAGAGCGTCATTGTGTTCATGAGGCGGCTCGATTGGTACTGTTGGTGGGNTTCCTCGGTGGTTTCACAACTTTTTCAACATTCTCGCTAGAGTTACTGCTAATGATTGAGCGCGGTGAGTGGGTGCTCTCATTGGTTTATGCGTTTGCCAGCCTTGTCAGCTGTTTTGCCGGCGTTTATTTTGGTGCGCAATTCGCTCGGTGGCTCAGCTGAAAGCCGGCAAAAAATTGATGAACACGTTATGATGCGGCCGCAAATTTAACCTCTAAGGTCTCTGGGGAGGCACCACAATGCTTGACATTAAAGTCGTTCGCGAAGATCCGACGGCTATCGCTGCGGCACTAAAGCTTAAGGGTTACGAATTTCCTGTCGATCACTTTCTCGAGCTTGACGCCCGTCGAAAGCAGGCTGATATTCGTGCACAGGGTTTGCTTGCCGACAGGAAGTCTGCCTCCAAGAAAATTGGTGAATTAGTGGGGCAGGGGCGCAGTGTTGAGGAAGCCAAGGCGGAAGTTGCTGAGCTGCTGGAAAAAATCAGCGGCGACATCACAATAGCGACTGAAGAAGCCAGGCAGGCCCAAGAGGCGTTACACGACCTGTTACTGGCCACACCAAATGCGCCAGATGCCCGAGTGCCTGCGGGTGCAACGGAGGAAGATAACCACGAGGTATTGACCTGGGGTGAGCCCAAAGCTTTTGATTTTGAGCCCTTAGATCATGTCGATATTGGGGAGTTATCGGGGCAACTAGACGCCGGAACCGCCGGAAAAATCACGGGCTCTCGGTTTACGGTAATGAGCGGTGCATTAGCGCGCCTGCATCGAGCACTAGTGCAATTCATGCTTAACGAACACATTGTCGTTCATGGCTACACTGAAATTTACGTTCCCTATATTGTGAATCGCGAATCACTGATTGGTACCGGGCAACTTCCAAAGTTTGAGGAAGACTTATTCCGCATCCAAGGCGATCAGGACTATTACCTCATCCCGACAGCAGAAGTACCTGTCACCAATATTGCTCGGGATCGTATTTTTGAGGATCAAGAATTTGGTGAATTGGGTATACGTTACGTTGCCCATACCCCATGTTTTAGGAGCGAGGCGGGCAGCTACGGCCGTGATACTCGTGGACTCATCCGCCAGCACCAGTTTGAAAAAGTTGAGCTAGTGCAGCTTGTGCGGCCTTCTCAGTCAGATGAAGCGCTTGAGTCTTTAACAGCACATGCGGAGCACATTCTGCGTTCTCTAGAGCTGCCGTATCGAAAGGTGATTTTGTGCGGTGGTGACCTAGGTTTTGGTGCGCAGCTTACTTACGATCTTGAAGTGTGGCTGCCGGGACAGGACGCGTATCGAGAAATTTCCAGCTGTTCAAATTATGGCGCCTATCAGGCGAGGCGCATGCAGGCCCGATGGCGCAACCCTGCCACGGGTAAGCCCGAGCCGCTCCACACAATCAATGGCTCGGGGCTAGCCGTGGGTCGTACGTTGGTGGCCATTCTTGAGAACTATCAAGAGGCAGGNGGCGACGTCCTCATACCTGAGGTGTTGCGCCCCTACATGCATGGTCTTGAACGAATTAGCGCTGCGCAGTAGCCGAATTTGCGTTATTTGAGGCTCCGGTGAGGGCTAGGACATCGGCGAGAATTCGGCCTGCCTCGATTAGCAGTACGTCGCCAGCCTCATCTTCTGCCTCATCTGCTTCGCTTACCGCTTCTGCATCTTCCGCTACGTTACCCAGCGTATTTAAAGCCTCGTTATCGTCTACTGCCACGTCTTCGTCCTCTGCGGCGTCGCTGGTCGCCTCAGCTGTTTCTTCACGAAGGCTATCTAGAGGTTCCAGTCCCTGCGCCTCGCGGCGCTTATTTTCAATTTCAAGGGCCTTTTGCTCTTGAGAATCGCGAAGTGCTACCCGCTCTTTTTCGTTGAGTGGCAATGTCTTTAGACCGCGGGTTTCCGTTGCCATCAAAACTTGGTCTACCAGATAAATATAGTCGGGATCTTTTTCGATTCTGCTTTCGTGACGCTCGTTAATAGTGGGTAGCAGTGAAGAGAAGAGGTTGTACTCTCGGTGCCTAACCGGGGAAATTTGATCCCAGTCAAGGGCATTATCGAGGGCACTCTCTCCGATTTCGTCGGGGTCAAAAAGCGAAGGAAAATCAATATCTGGTACCACACCTCTATGCTGGGTCGAGTCCCCGGAAATGCGATAAAACTTGCTTTCGGTGACTTTGAGTTGCCCCTCAGGCATGCCAAGCAGTGTTTGAACAGTCCCTTTACCAAAGGAGCGGTCGCCCAGAACAATACCCCGACCGTAGTCCTGTATAGCCCCCGCGAAGATTTCCGAGGCAGAGGCGCTCAGCCGATTGATCAATACAGCTACTGGACCTTGGTAGTAGGTAGAGCGCCGTCGTTTACCATCGCGCCATACCTTCCGTTCGGCACTTCGTATCTGAACCGTAGGTCCATACTCAATAAACAGCCCGGTAAGATCATTAGCCTCTTGTAATGACCCACCACCGTTGTTTCGTAGATCAATAACCAAGGCTTCCGCACCTTGTGCCTGCAGTTCTTCAATTAATTTTTTAACATCCCGGGTGGTCGACTTGTAGTCTTCATCCCCGCGCCTGAGGGCCGCAAAATCGATGTAAAAGGCGGGTATCTCGATGACACCCACTTTTCGGCTGGCGCCATCTACGTCTTCGAGCTCTAACAATTCGCTCTGTGCTGCCTGCTCCTCTAACTTCACCTTGTTGCGCTCAATCGCAACCACTTGCCGCTGGTCTGTTTTGCCCTTACCGGGGATTACCTCAAGCCTAACCGTTGTCTCTCGAGGGCCTCGAATTAGATCGACCACTTCATCCAAGCGCCAACCCACCACATCTTCGATGGGGCCTTCAGCGCCTTGTCCAACGCCAATAATGAGGTCAGAGGGCGAGAGGTCCCCTTGTTTGTCCGCGGGCCCTGCGGGAACTAATCGAACCACTTTGGTGTATTCATCATCGACCTGCAGGACTGCACCAATACCATCAAAAGACAGGCTCATGTTGATGTCGAAATTCTCGGCGCGTCTGGGCGAGAAGTACGAGGTGTGAGGGTCATACAGTTCCGTTAATGCGTTAGCGTAGATCGCAAACACATCACGCTCATTGTACTGCTGCAGTCTGTTGAGCTGATTGCTATATCGTTTGATAAGTGTGGGCGCTATCTCATCCACGGATTTGTCTGCGAGCTTCAGGCTGAGTGCCTGATTTTTTAATCGCTTGCGCCAGCGATCGTCTAGCTCACTCGAAGATGCCGCCCAGGCAACGTCATCACCATCTATTGGTAAATACTCCGACAGGCTGTAGTCGAACTCCGGCACCGTGGTAGGAAGCTCCGCTAATATCGCTTCCAGACGCGCTTTCAGGTTTGTTTGATATTTGGTGAAAATCGTAAAGGCAGGATCAAGGTTTCCCTCTCGGCCGGCATCGTCAAGCGCTGTTCTGTACACCTGAAAGCTCTTGACGTCGTCGAGAGTGAAAAACATCTTCTGGGGATCCAGCGTGTCTATATAAGCATCTAAATGAGCAGCTGAAAGNGCNTCATCATAGCTCTTACCCTCATAGTGTCGATTTTGCAGCGCGTTGATCATCTCACCTAGGGTTTCTCCCTGAATAGCCTCGGGGGCTAGCGCCCACGCCTTAGAGGCGCTCAGGAGTGCTATGAGAAGTAGCCAGCGAAGGCGAGTAGAAGTGGTCAGCAGCATGGCGTATTCAATCCGACGTCTATGAAAGTAGTTAGTGAACTATACGTGCCCAACAGCGTGACCCGATGAGGTGTTTTTCACCCCTTTTGAACCCTACCATCAAAAAGGATGGCCAAACCTCAGGTAGACCGCTGAGTTATCACCAGATCCTTTGGCAGCTTCCATACGCATGACCACTCCAGATTCGGGCTTCACAAGCCAACTCACGCCCGCACCAATGCCCGGATAAAGCTCATCGCTACAGCTTTGGGAGGTGGCGTTTGATCCTATGCCGTCGCCAAATAAGCAACCTATCCCACCAAAAACAACAACACCCCAGCGCTTGGAAAGCGGCATACGAAGATCAAATTGGCCTCCAACCGAATTCTCTCCTAAATAATTGCCTCGGGTGTACCCCGGTACAATTACCGACGAATAACCCGAGACGGGGGCGTCATGGGTGAGCCGTGTATAGGCTTGCACGGCCAGCACCGTTTCCGGGGCATCCACTCCAGTAAACCAATGGCCAAGAGAACTGTAGTGATTAAAATTTCCACGCAACACATCAAAATCGCTATTACTGTCTAGGAGTGAATCTTCTGGCAGAAGTTCCTCAAGCAGGTCACCGTTGTCGAGGATTGGCTCATCGTCACTGCTACTATACCGCGTGCCGTCGACAACAAAGTGGCTTCCCGAGGTGGGGTTCCGCACGTGGTTGCGCGAATCCCTCTCCACGACAAAGCCGACCCCAGTTGCATTAAATCCCATTAGACCGACTTGGTTACTAGCCATTTCATCCGACGTTGGAACACCGATAACATAGTTCGTACGCACGAGTTGACCGCCGAAAAACCAATCGCCTACCACTCTGTACCGGTAGCGCATAAATAGTGTTTTTAGGTCGTCCGTAGTTTCAACAGTTTTACCACTGCCCAAAAAATCGTCATATTCGTTGTTAATATCGCCGTAACCACACCAGCAGTTAGCCGGTGATGATCAGCACCCCAATAAAGGTCCGTAAACATTGTGCTGACCAAAGAGTCAGTATTTGAGTAGGAAAGGGTCGCGCCGCTCAGCGACACCGGTGATGCGTCGTCAAACCGATGCAGGTAAGCGGCAATGCCACCAACATTTCTACCCAACTTTGGGTCTACGCTAAAGGTTGGTGTTAACAGCCAAGGGCTATCACGCTGTGGTTGATCTGAATTTACAGCCTGTGCATTTTCTGCTTCTGCAGCATCATCTTCCATTTCCTGAGCATCAGCAGACCTCGTGCCGGTTGTAACAAGCCAAATGAATAGGCTTAGACAGATAAATATGTGAGTAAATCGATGCACGATTAATAGCCTCAAACGCTGAAACGGGAAGGGTGGCCAAGTTTACTGGCAACTAGGGATTAGTGAGGCGATTTGCACCAGAAATAGATGAATTGGTCACCTTTTGAACAGGATTCTCGCGAGCGAAAGAAAAGGCGCCTGGGCGAAGAGGGTAGTGGTAAGTTATCGGCTGTAACGTCGATATCAATGGAATCCAGAGTTTTCGTAAGTGCAAAGTTTAAGGGTGGTCCGAGCTGGGATCCTGGCCACAATTGACATCGATCAACCATCAGTTTTAGGGGACGACATGCAACATATTCAAGGGGCACTTGCCCTGTGCGTGCTGCTACTCACAGGCCTCGCAACAGCACAAGCGAGTGAAACGTCACTGGGTATTGAGCGCGCAGACTACGCACGAAAATTACACGGCTTTTGGCTAGGTCAATCGATTGCCAACTGGACTGGATTAATCACCGAAATGGACCGGGTGGAAACTCCTTTCTACCGCGATGAAGACTGGGGACGCGTCGATCAGCCGAACATTTGGGGGGCTTTTGTCAATCACAGCAGTCGCATTGATTTTTATCTGCCTGAGTTGGATCGTGTCTGGGGGTCTGATGACGATACCGATATCGAGTATATGTACTGGCAACTGACTGAAGCTTCGGACACGCCCGTACTCACACCAGTACAAATACGCCAAGGGTGGCTAAAGCACATATATAGCAACGAGGAAGCCCCCATATCCGCTACTGAGTTCAGACGAGAGAACTACCTTTGGGTATCTAACGAACGCGCTTTTTACTTGATGCGAGATAAAGGGCTGTTGCCGCCGGCGACAAGCGACCCCTTAAACAACCCAGACTTCGCCATGATAGACGCGCAACTCACAACGGAATCTTTTGGACTGATGGCGCCAGGTCGCCCACAGCTAGCGCTAAATTTAGCGACGTTACCCATTGCCGTTACCGCCAGTGGTGAAGCCGCGGCTATTGCGCGTTTTTATGTGGTAATGCATGCCGCAGCAGCAAATCTCAACAACAAAGAGGATTTGGCAACGCAACTGCTAGTGATCGCAGCTTTGGCAGCAGAGCAGTTACCCGTATCGGGTTACGCACGAGACATGTATGAATTTGTACTCGATGCCTACACAACGAATCCCGATAAAAACGACTGGGAGAAAACACGGGATGCGATTTACCAGCGTTATCAAATTCGTGGGGAGGGGGGGTACCGCTACAGCAGACCGTTTGATGCAGGCATTAACTTCGCGGCCAGTTTAATTAGCTTGTTTTACGGGGAGGGCGACTTTCGCCGAACCGTGCAAATAGCATCCCTTGCAGGCTGGGATAGCGACAACCCCGCTGCTACATGGGGCGGCTTGCTGGGATTCATTCTGGGCAAGGATGGCATTGAGCGCACGTTTCAACGTCGCTTTTCAGAGGCCTATTGGATTCATAGAACGCGCAAAGCGTTCCCAGACCATACGCCGGATTTAGCCGGGGAGGATACCTTTTCACAAATGGCACAGCGCGGTGTAGACGTGGTTGAAAAGGTTTTAACTACTGAAGATTAACCACCAAAAATCCGCAGGGCGTTCGTAATATCGTATTGCCCGAGTAGCCGTTGTTCAGCTCGCTACAGCGCAGTCTCAAGACCTATCTGAGCGTTCACTAGGGTTACGAAATTAAATATTTTGCACCGCGGTGCGCTGCCAAAAAAATCATAAGTCGACCAGATCGATTAGCCTGAAGATACGCTGTGAATAGGGCGGTTTGCCATGAAATGCTTATCTGACAAACCACCGGCGGAGTCACCGGTGTTGGAGCGTCAGGCCTGCCACAACCCTGGAAACAGCCTCAGGGCATTGTCTCGAAGTATCTTCTGTCGCAGCGTTCTTCGGCTTGATACCTCAGTGGTAATGAGCACTTTCGCTAAAGAAGCGCCAAGGTGGTAAAAGGGCCAATCGGTGCCAAACAACAATCGATCGCTATCGGTGCTTTGAATCATAGTTTCAAGCATGGTGACACTTTGACCATGAATGCCCAACCAAGCATTGTCGTACCGTCTAGCCAGAGCAATCATTGCCTCGCTATCTCGAGCTCCCGCATGGCCTAGGATAAATTGCAGGTCGGGGTATTCAGCGAGGGCTGCTTCGTAGTGTCTTGGCATGGCAAACTGATGGGAAGACTCAGGTTCGATTCCGGCTCTGCCACCATGGAAAAAGACCACGAGCCCTAGAGCCTGGGCCTCCGCATAAAGCGCCATCAGTGCCGGCTCATCGGGGTAAAAACGTTGTACGGTAGGATGCAGTTTAATAATACGGCCGCCACGGGCTGCGGCTTGGCGCATTTGAGTCACGGCAGTTGCGTCACCTGGGTAGACAGAGAGCCCAACATGTAACTGTTGTTCCGCTGCTCCGGCGTTAACCGCGGCGAACCAATCTTGTTCAAGCTGATCACCAAAAGGCAGTCCAAGCTTGATAGGTAGTAGCATCGCTTGCTGCACTCGCATCGACTCCATTTCACGCAACAAATTGGGGATGGTTTGGGTTTTTGTAAACGGACTGCCCCAGACGCCCTGTGCGATGGTACTCATCGTTAATTCATCGAGGGCTTCGCCTGAGAAATTCCCGTTGATGTAAACATCTAGATCAAGTGGGCAACCAGGGTTTGTCGCGTCACAATCAAGCAGGTGTCTAACGCGCGGTGTTTCTGCGAGTAAATCGAGGGTTGGCCGAAACAGTACAGACATACCTAAATGGCAGTGGACGTCTATCGAGTAGGGAACATCCTCGTCGGTACACTGCAAATTGCCGTGTTCATCGAGATCAAACCAAGGCAGTTCAGCTAGACCTCTATAGCCGGCGTAGCGTTGTGGTCCGTAAGGGCCTTTGCCTTTGCTTTGGGCCTCGAGGTTTCTTTGTCTGGCGAGTAATGCGATATCAGCTTCCGTGTAACGTCCCGCTGGTACGGAATCGCAGCCACCCAAGCTCAGGCCAAGGGCCGCAGCGCCACCNCCTACAAGAAATTGTCTTCGATATGTATTCATAGCCGTATCTACCGTCAATGATGAGGGGCTGCCGGGGGCAACACATTGCCTGCAACTTATCACGATCTAATTACGGCACGCCGTAAAGTGCGGACAGCCTCATCATTGATACCCCTAACGTTTTTTAAAAAATTCGTGAAGGGCCTGGGTGGACAGAGGTTTCAGAACAAGCCACGGGGAATGCCCTAAGTGTTACTCACAGGCCTCTGTTGCTATATTTAACATAATATACATTATGCGTAGTTATGGGTGGATTCAGCGTGCCTGTAGAGTTGCTATGGGACTTAGGAGCTACCGCAACTCACCCTCCCGGTTTACGCCATTCTGCATGGCAGATACCCAGCACTTTTTAAGTTCGGGCAAACATAACCAAACGCTATTACGATATAATTATTTTTTATGTCGTCTGCCTAAC
>JGI26260J51721_1000296_pt1 | contig 21936 bp, 3 predicted proteins | sample SaaInlV_120m_DNA_4_FD_51721 | JGI IMG/M metagenome (IMG submission 51721)
GACCCACAGGGATCGTATACATATACTTCCAACGATAACCGTCAGCAGTGGTAATAATAGAAGTTGAAGTACCCGTAGGCTCAACAGTAGAAGGCTTACCGTTAGGATCACTAGGGGATGTCCCGTTATAGATGCACTTATAGACTTGATACGATGAGTTAACAACGTAAAAGTCTGCATCATAAAGTTTGGTAGCACCAGAAGATGCGGTTTTAGTTGCGCTGTAGTCATGACGATACATATCGTAAACATAACCCAAGCCACCAGTGGTCTGCTCAGGAGGAATCCAGTCAGTCCTACGAATAACTTGAATAGTATCATTCGCCAGCACCCGCTTCATTGATATCATGTCAGCGAAGTCATCGCTAAACTCTTGGAAAGAGTCTACAGGATCGGGCGCTGCATTCTCGTTATCCCAAGGTTGGGGACGACCGATGAAAACATACAGACGATCACGACTACTTCCAGCTTCGCTATCAGTCTGAGCAGGATCGGGTCCTTGCAAAGACTTGATAAGTCGGCTGGCAGTAAAAATTCTAAATTGGTCGGTTAGTAGCGCCATTTGTTACCAATTATCCTATAGATTTATTTATGGGGTTAATACTCACCCTCATTTCTGAGGAAGTTGTTATACTCGACTGCGATGATTTTTGCCTGGGCACCAGAGGTGTTTCCTTGCACTGTTTCACCAACAGCAAATTTGTAAGTTGGGTCATTATCTTGAATCGACTTAACATCTAGATAGAATTGACCTGTCTTAGGTCCAAGTCTTCTATTTGTAGTTGTTGCTGCAACACCAGATGTTTGTCCAGTAACAATCTCTTCACCACCTGCAGAGGGGACAAAGAATAGAGATGAAGTAATGTATTCAATTGTAATAATACCAGTGCTGATATGGGCATCACCATCTCCTAAAGCACCTGCAGACTGGATAGTAGCAACTAACTGGTTAGGACTACCATCATAGATCTGATCACCAATCTGGAAGAGCGTGGTGTTGGTGCCACCTAATTCTTCCTCAATACCATATTTAGACGAGGCAATGCCCCCATCTAAATTAACTTGGTTTTCATAATCCGTTCCTGTGTTGAGAAGGTCAGGAATACCATCTCCAAACTGTTGGACACCCTCAGCATCAACAAACTCTTCATCATCATCTTCAAATTTTCTGTTTTGAATAACTGACAAAGGTGTAGTGAATGCAACAATGTCATTACCTTCCAATTCAACCAGGGTATGTGGTGCAACACCAGTGCCGCTTGATCCAGAAGTGCCTGCAAAGAATGCAATAATTTTAGACTTCTCGCCTGATCTGCCAGCATCAATAAATGCTAACTCATCAACCTGGAATGTCAGATATAATGCTCTCTCAGTCTCATCCCAGTCATAGACAATAGCGACTCTATTAGTTGCATTCTCAACAACACGTCTAACTTTATCCGTAACTTGGAAATCATAAAGCGTGTCTCCAGTACTAGGATCATTCTGGAGAGTGTCGAGAACGACCTTCTGGTCAAATCTAAAGTTTGTGCCCCTATCACATCCAATAAATGATGTGGCAGTTTTACCTGTATATCTGACAACTTCTCTACCGAGAAGGAATTTACCAGATCCAGGATAAGGTGCAGTTGACTCAACGTGAATAGTTTCATCACCAGTGCCAACGTCAGTCAGAATACCTGCCAAATTGTAAACAACAGAGTTTAGAGACTGTCTGTTTCTTGCAGTCTTGATCAGGTTTGTATCTCTAGTAAAGATAACCTGAGGAGCATTTACATAACCATCACCACCTGNTAGGAGGTCAATAGATGTAATAGATCCAAGATCAATAAATGCCGAAGCACTAGCACCAGATCCACCACCACCAATAATTTGAATTAGAGGAGGATCTTCAAAGAATTCACCAGAATTGGTGAGGGTAATTGCAGTAACTTTACCGAATGGATTGACACCAGCAACACCAGTTGCACCTTGTCCACCACCACCTGAGATGATGATGTTGACATCTTCTTCAGTATAGTTTCTGCCAAACTCTTCAATAGCAAGACCTGTAACCAGACCTGTAATAGGCACCAACTCAGATCCAGATCCACCACCACCTTTAACTTCTGCTTCAGCAGCAAAGTATTCATCACCAAACTGAGTCATCTGGATGAAGTCAATAGCACCGTCTTGCTTCAGGAAGATCTTTCCTTCTGCAGGGACAGTTGCATTTTCATCAGTAATTTCCAGACGCATGGGATCATACCCTTCGCCAGGATCAAGGACTTCTACAGCAGTGATCTCACCCAGACTGCCATCGATGACTGGTCTAAGCACAGCATCCCTAATAGGAGTGCCACAATTTTCAATACGAAGTCTAGGGGGGTCAGCAGGATCATACCCACCACCTCCTGCAGTAACATAAACTTCTCTTACCCCGAATATACTATTAAATATGGGGAAAATTGAAGCACCAGATCCAGGGACTGTTCTTGTCATTAGACAACCACGAGATTACCGACCATTCCAGAGTGAATGGTGCATTGATAGACATATTGTGTGCCTGCCGCTAGCGTCATAGGCACGGTCCAATATTGGACACCTTCTTGTGATCCACTCACACCAGCAGTTACAGCGGATCCGCCACTCGTCTGTCTTAGAGCAAATGGGTGACCGCCACCAGTGGTGTTGTTGAATCTATATGTGAAACCACGATAGACATAGATGGTTGGGTTTCCACTTCCACTCCATCCCCCGTTANTGAAGTTATATCCAGCACCTGTGCTTCCAGATATCNCAAAACCAACAGCAGCAGATGAAACCGCTTCAATCTCACCGCTCGTATTAGTGATGAAACTCTGATTCTCTGCCAGAGTAACACCACTAGCAAGAAACAATTCAGCAGCAACACTAAGTGTGCTACCAGAAACAGATGTAGTAATACCGTTTCCACCAGCAATAGTTGCTGATGCTTCCGTAGATCCAGCAGTGATTGTGCCACTGTCTCCGCTGATTGCACCAAAGATATTCTGGTCAGCGTTAGGTGAATCGTTAGTAATCGTTAGATTATCACCAGAAACAGCAGTGGAGATCCCAGTGCCACCAACAAGATTAATAGTAGCAGTGGCAGAAGTAGCCGTTTTGGATCCCGAATCAGATCCGACAGTCGCGAAAAGGTTTTGATCAACATCTCCCAACGCTCCTGTCATGTCAATTGTTAACGTATCTCCAGCAATGGTNGTGGAAATGTTTGTGCCACCAGCCACAGTGAGCACGTCAGTAGGAGCACTCGCAGTAGTAGACCCCGTATCAGCATTAATACCTTCAAATAAATTTTGTGTAGATGACCCGCCACCAGTTGCAGTGGCATCGTTGTCTGGATACCAGTTGCTATTGGCAGCAGACCACTTAAGGACCTGACCATCGGAGGGACCACCACCAACTGTCATGTCAATGTCAGATAACTCACCAATACTAGATCCAGAATCAATCAGTTGGACCCAAGCACCGCCATGTGCAAAGTATCCATGATTCTCAGCATGGACATGTGCAAACATGCCATGATGATCTGCTGCAGCAGGAAGATCTGCAGTTTCGGCAAAATGGTTTGAATACTTTAACTTACCATCTGTGCCATCAATATATGTCAGAGCACTTCCAGTGCCACCTGCCCAAAACTTAATATCACCACTGCCGTTAGGTTTGATGACGACATCGCCATTGTTTGTTGAGCTGACTTGGAATCCACCAACATCTAAATTAGAAGTTAACGTATCAAAATCTCCCTCAGCAAATTGGGATCCATTCCATTTCAATAATTGTCCTGAGGTAGGACTGCCAATATTCACCAACAGGTTGGTGTCATTACCAAGAGCGGTATAAACTTCGTCAATGACGCTATTCAGTTTGATAGCACCATCTCTGAGACTATCACCTGTTCCGTCATTTGCTGACGATCCAATACTAAGATTCTGTTTTGCCATGGTGGGTAGATTTCTACAGTGTTATTTAGGTGCCATCGAAGGTTTGTGCCGTAGAGTCGAGAGTACTCTGCGTGCTATCGAATCTATTAGCGGTAGATCCGCTTCCACCGCCAGATCCAGTAACAGTTAATACTGCTGCATTGGAATCAAGTGGTGAGTTTTCTGCTTGAGTTGATACTCCCAAAGGACCGATGATACGGCAACGGAATCTGTATCCCGTCATGTATGCAAGGGTGCTGAGTGTATAGGAGTTTGTAGTTGCTCCTGTAATAGCAGCGAATGCAAAACCACCGTCTGTGGAGCGATACCACTGATAAGCAATAGGTCCGTCTTCTGGACTGATCGCTGCCTGGACAGAGAATGTTGCTGTTTCTCCTGGGTTTGCCGTAGCATTCTGAGGTTGTGATGTAAATACCAGNGTTGGAAGTACTGGTGGNCCACCATCACCACCGCCACCACTGGGTGGAGCAACAGGTGCTTGTAATGTAAAGTTTGTATTGATGGTCTCCCTAGTGGAAGATCCAATCATGTATGGAAACTCAGGATGATCAATGTCGTCTGGATCTACAGACAAGAAATATGCATAGGTGCCATTCTGGAATTCTGGCGTAATGCAAAATCTACCATTATGGAGGTCTAGGTCACCAGTTGCCTCAACATACTCCCAGTCCTGCACCAGAGCGCCTGCAGGGGGGTTTGCGATGGTGTTACCATAGTCAGGTCTACCTGCTGTCTCAACTGATAAAGTTGAGTAGGAAGACTGCATAATTCTGGGAGTAGTTAGATTGTCCCATGGAGATGCATAAGCATAAGGTCCATAAATGGGGAATCCATCAAACGCAATACCAACGATCTTAGAATGACCGTCAGGATGTCTCAGGTTGTCACCGTTATATTGTGTGCTTCCATAATAATCATTGTATCCTGCCATCGAGGACCCTTCCCGCCAGCAATCTAAGAAGTGTGTATCGTGATAATGATACTGACCACTTTGCTCAGGATGTCCACCACAATCATCATCACCAAAATCTACAGGAGATTGTGGGTAGTGAGCATTCCAACTGAATCCTACTGGGGGGTTTCCACCAGCACCAGCAGAAGGGTTAAACAAAGCAACGCCATTAGCGGCAATGCCAATAGTACCTAGAGGAGTTGCGCTCCTACCATTTCGCTGATCATAATACTCATATGTGCCGCTAGTTAGAGACTCTTGGTCTCTCATAATAAAGTCAAGTCTATCTGATGTTGCCAACCAACATTCGTCTTCGATGGATGTAAATGTAGTACCCTTATAAAGGAATACTCTTTTAACACCATCACTGAAGGTAACCATAAGTCTGTCACCCACCTGAATCTCATTGTTAAACAACGAGTTATCATTACCAGATATGACTATAGACCTAATGAATCCGTCTTGATTCCAAACGTTAGTATCGAATGTGCGACTAATACCAAAGGTCCCACCACGGTAAGTAAAAGCATGATCGAAATCTTGCTCCGTTACTGTGTTTGGGTTGTTGGCATTAGGAAACGTGCCAAACCCTACAGGAGAGGGAAGACCATCCGCCTCTACTGTAAGAATGTCAGTGGCATCGTTATAACTTGCGGTTGCCCCCATGGTTTTACTTTTATTTAGATGTCGTCGAAGATTTGATCTGGAGTGAAGTTACTAATCACAGTAGCACCAGTCTGGACCGTGAGGATAGCAGACAGTGAGTAGACAGGTGTAGCACCTGCAGCAGTGATTGCAACTCTGTATTCGTCACCATCGTCTGCCTGAGCGGCATCGTTGGTGTTGTATGTTGCCTGGTTAGCACCGATGATGTTACTCCAGGTCTGAGTGCCGTATTCCTTCTTCTGCCACTGGTAGTTGAGTTGCTGACTGTTGGAGACAGTAGCAGCAACCGTGAAGGATGCAGTCTGACCTTGGTTAACTGTCACGTTGACAGGATCTTGAGAGATCGCAATCGCGCCAGGATCGATTGTATTTGTTTCACCGTCGATTGCCTCGTCAGCGTTGTAGATATCTCTACCACCGTTAACAGGCGTGCCTGAAGGATTAACAAAGTCATCTGGGACCTCGCTATCGATAGCAACGATTGGTTGCAGATAAGAAACACCAGGGGTCTTCACGTCAATGCGTGTGATACCCATGAGTGCCTTGATGCGACCATCGAAACCAGAGGATGAAATCACGTCCACGTTGGGGCGTGAGGTGTAACCATCACCAGAGTTGGTGAGAATTGCAGTCTCCAACTGACCAGAGCGGATCTGGGCAAGTGCAGCAGCGTTACGACCCTTAACGGATCCTGTGTATTCAAAGGTGATCAGTGAGTTGGAAGATTCGATCAGAGCAACGTCACGAGCGAATTCCTCACCATCAATCTCAAGTTTGTCACCTGCTTCCACAGGTGGCACAACGGTTGCAGCGATCACGTCAGTATCAGATCCAATGTAGGAGAATCCAACAAAGGTTGATCCTGCGCGAGGCACTTCAGCGAAGATGATTCTAGATCCGACGATCTCGTATGCGACGCCAGGTTCCTGAATAATACCGTTGAGTGAAACGATGATGTTGTTTTCTGGGCGAATCACGTTAGAAGAAACACCCTCAGTCAGAGTCAGCGAGTAGAAGAGACCTTCACGTCTGAGGTTGAAGGACGAGCGCAAGGAGTCAAACTCGAAGCTGATATCGTCCATCTGACGGAGTTTACCAACGTAGTAACCAACGAATTCAGATCCAATGTCGGGTGCCTCAGAGAAGTTAATCTTGTCGGAGAATGCGACGTAGGAGTTGTTACCACCAGGAGGTTGCAGGATGCCATTGACGAAGATGAGCATGTGACCAGCGGGATCTGGGAAGTATGCTTCACCATTGCTGATCGTGAGATCAAACTGTGTCTGACTACCGTCGAAACCACGGAAGTAACGATCAACGCGACCCTCCAGCGTGCGTGCGCTGGAGACTGCACCACCCCAACCGTAGTCAGAAGCGATGGTCATGTTGTTAAGGAAATCGCCCTTAACATTTTCCAACCAGACGGTTGCTGTGATACCCTGCTGATCGATAGCAGCCACGCGCCCGTAAGAGTTATATGGAGTATCAGTGTAGGAAACAACGTTAGCGTAGATGCTTGGGAAGTTAGATCCAAGATCAAGTTTACCGATGTTATTAGTACCTACAGCGACATCAGAGATGTCAGTGCCTGTGCCCACAGGGACCAAGTTACCGATAAACAAGCGATGGATGCCATAGATTGGATCGGTAGGATCTGCGTTGATGCCATTAATGTATTGAGTTACCGTTGCACGGAAACCAGGATCCTTCAGTGTGGTGCCCTGCAGGAGGACAACTTCGTCACCCACTCGGAATGTATCAGAAACGCCCGTATCAACGATTGCAGTGCCAAGCTCCAACTGATAGATGTTGGTGCCGTGGATATACTGGTTAAGTTGAATCTGTGTGCCAGAGAGACCCTTAATTTCGAGGATATAGTCAGTGACGCTACCGTAGATGATATCGCCAGCATTCCATGCATCTCCGATGGTTTCAACGTCAATCGTAATACGACCACCGTCATTACCCGTAAGGGATCCAGACTTATTGAGGTATCCGTTAGCGTATGCCTCAACAGCAGAATTCTTATCAAACAACCAGTCGCCTTGTGCGAATGATCCTTTCTCGACGTTGATCAACATGCGAGAATCGAAGGAAACAACATCAGCACTCGTGCCGCTGTCATCACCAACCAGGGTATCGCCTGCGTTAATAACGCCTGCGACAGAAACCAAGTTGAGGAAGTTTAGACCGTTTGAATCAGTTGTGCCAGTCTGTAGACATTGACCATTGATTACTGGGTTTCCATTGACTCTAATAACTTCACCGTTGATGAAGTTTTCATAGACGCCAAGATTTGTGCTGACGTTATTCAACTCGAAACGAGTATAGAGTCTATTGATCTCTGCTTGGTTGAGCGAGACGCTACCAATTTCAGAAGAGGACTCAGAAGTGGTGCCGTAGATAACATCTGCGGGGTTGAATCCACCCTGGATAGGAGTCTGTGAAGGATCTGCTGGGAAGAGAGGAGTAGACCTATCGATACCAGTACGTCTGACGACGGAGAAGATCTGCTGACCAGTGTTGGCAGTGTTAACTTCAACTCTTCTAAATCTACCATCGTGCATGTAGTGAGCACCAACCTCAAACCACTGAGGAGTTGCAGTCATCACATACCAGTAAGTTTGATTAGTAAATGCTGCGACTGAAGTCTCAGATGCTGGGATATACTGGAGGATGTCACCACGACGGAAGGAGTTAACGCGGTTAATTCTGACTCTATATTCAGCGCGGTCGAAACCAACGGGGACGATAGGAGTAAGAGTAACCAGAGCAGGATCGGTGTTGTAATCGAATCCTAACTCATACTTGGTATTGATGTTAACTGCATCGCTACTTGGGACCCAAGTAACGCTACCTTCTGTTGGGAAGTTAGATGTTTCTAGTGAATACTCAATACAGTTGATTGAGGAGTCAATGATAAATTCAGATGCCTCACGGTTGTAATCCAAGCGACCATTGAGACCTAACTGATAGGTATTGTAGGTTGCCCAACCAGGATCTTCAGTCAACTGATACAACACAGACTTAACATACTCACGCACGCGAGTGTTTGCGTAAATCAAGTGTGTGCGAGACACATTTTGGAATGCAATGAAGTTGCCCTCACCGTCAAACCAGTTTTGGACCAGTCTAAATGCACCTGCGTTACCACCAGTAACCATGTCATATCTGACTGCCTTAAGGATGTCAGCACAGAAGTCCACTGTCATTTCAGTGGTGCCATAGTAAGTCACAGTCTCATCAAATGCTCTTTGTGCGATAGCATCCTGGTTAAAGAGCAGCATGTTAGCAATTGACTTATCGGAGTTTAATCCAGCGCCAAGAGTGTCCACCATGATGTCAAACAAGGTGTCGATCGCAGACTGTGGTCCTTCACATGTGCCTGACTGATAGCTACTATTTGTGTAAGCGTTAAGTCTAGTCGTCCTAACAATACTTGCCAAAGCATTAGTATTGCTATTTGCTGCCTGCTCGATTGTATCGATATAGATCTCAAGGAGTGTATCGATAGCAGAAGCAACTTCAGCACAAGTCTCATTCCACTGACCAGCACCGTTGTCATAAGTAAGAGTCGCATCTCTAACCGCAATATCAGGCGTATATTTAATAGGCCAGATCTGAGGCAGAGTGCTAGTGCGGTTTGCAACGTTACCAGGATTGCTGATCGCGTCTGTAACCAGTGCCATCAGAGTATCAATTTCGGTCGCAACAGAATCAGACTCACTACCTGTGTAGATAGGATCAACCAGACGTGCTCTGAAGTAAGACATATCACCAGTTGTGTATGCCCATGCTGCTGTAGGTTCGCCTTGCGGGACGGTGCTGTCAGAAGACATTGTGGCAAAACCACCAGTAGATCCATCCCCCAGCAATCCACCTGCCTCATAAAGACCAGTGTTTACTCCAGGGGTATTTGCTTCACCGATTTCGTTGCCATCAATCCAAAGTTTGACACGACCAGATCCAGCAGCAACTGTGCCACCAATTCTAATCTCCCAAGTAATCTCATGCTCACCACCATCAAAGTAGTCTGACAGACTAGAAACAGGCACGTCAAGAAGTGCAAGACCAGCGTCAGTAGTTGTAGATGCACCACCTGCATAGGAGTTAGCACCATTACCAGCACGGAGACGGAGGTATGTGCCGCTATCTCTGATACCGAGGAATGCACCAGCACCGTTTCCACCAAGCTCCCATAGGACGCCATCGCTAGGCGTGCCAGCAGGAAGCACTGTCACGCATCTGCAAACCAGATCTTCGTCATTGGTAATACCAGTTGCAGAAGCAGATCCACTTGCAATGTTGTTTGTGCCGTTAGCAAATGTGCGAGTAACAACGTTGTTGTAACTTCCACCAAGGACGATGCCATTATCAACTAATGAATTGCGAAGCACCGTAGTAGGTTTGGGGACTGCCTCAGTGAATGTCTGGACGCCACCACTATATGCTGCAACGTTAGTAATAATCTGACCACGCATTGCACGCTTCACCAGTCTCTTCGCTTCTTCCAGAATCCAATTTACCTCTGTTGCCAGAGATGTAACGTGGGCGAGAGATCCACCGTATGTTGTATAGAATTCAGATACCCAGTTGATCCAGTTATCTCCACCATACTTAAGGTTGAAGACCAGTCCTCTGAGGATGTCAGTCACGTCATGGACGCAATCGATGCTACCGTTAGCAACAACAGCACCAGCATGTGCATTGACAAAGGTATGAGTATATTGCTCACCTGCAGGAGATGCACCAACGTTGATCGTAATCGTATCAGTGGTATGTGCAGTAATTAATCTAGATGTGGTGTATGCAGGGTCACCTTTACGGGGGTAGTAGTTGGTAACGTTGTTACCATCAAGTGTGCATGTAAATCCAATAGAATCAGGTCTAACAGTAACTCTGTTACCTGCAACCAAACCATGACCTGCCATGGTAATGATCATATCACCACTCGATGCATTGTAATTTGCATCCGATGGGGTATATTGCTGACCACCGTAAATTCCACCGTTAATACTCAGTGAAGGATACTGTGTCTCACCTGCCTTAACTGCTTGCTCAGCAATCCAACGAATGTTTGCATCGATAGCATCACCACAATCTGCAAAGATTTGCTCCTTGGGGTTTGCTTCATAGGAGGCAGGATCGACGTTGCCAGGATCATTGCCCTCAATGTAATCTCTACCGAAACCATTTCTCATGGTTGTGGTTGCGATGTCTCTAACGAGTTTCATGACAGTGACAGTTGCTTCCCAATCATCTTCGATGTGCTTCAGAGAATTATTCTCTGGCTCAACGTAGAGATTTGCAGCATCCCATGTCCTTTCATTACAGTTGTAGTTGAGGTCATGGACAAGAGCATTAAGGATATCCTTAACGTCATCACTACAGTTAACAGCACCACCCTTGATTTGGAATAGGGCATACTTGGACATGTCATTCATTGTCTCGACTGCCTCGTGTGCAATCAGATCAATGTTTGCCTTAAGAGCGTTGGTAGCATCCTTATAACGATTCCAGTTAGAAACGCTATCCTGAGGATATCCTTCATCATCGATAATGATGGTATCATCTCTGAATGCACCACGGGCAGTAAACAGAGGTGTGTGATAATCATCTTGTGCCCATGCTGCGATACCAAGATCACCAGAAACCTCACCAGGGGAGAGGAGCAAGTTGTTAGCTGCTTTCTGTGTGAGATACTTGGCATGATGGAATGCGTCAAGCATTGGATTCAACTCATGCTCAACATGGAGCACGTTATTTTGATCATCCAGATACTTATCAATGACTGCTTCCACGTTGTATGTGCCACCCGTGCAAAGGTCAGCAATCACAGCAGGGAGAATGAATTGCTTAACATCTCTCTCGCAATATGGTTGACCATAACCAGGCATCACCAAGAATTGTGTGACAGTGCCGTTGAGATCAATCTCATACTTATCGAGAATGTATCCAGCAACTTCTTCTGCGATATAGTCGCGGTTTTTCCAGATCAGGACACCACTATCTCTGAAAATATCAGGATTAGGTGCAAGGACTTCCAGCACTTCGCGACCTAGCAGATCAAACTCATCCTGGATGGATTGAGATGCAGGAGATGAGAAGTTGTTAGGAAGTCTCAATCTGTTTGTATAGGTGCCAGTCAGAGTTGTATCCGTTGTAGTAATTACATACTTACAAAGGACAAATGCCTGATCCCATGCATACAGAGTTTGCAGAATCTCGTTACCAACGTGCTTCAGTTTGCCTGATGCCTCAAGGTAAGTACGAGCGGTGTATAGTGAGTTGTAGTTACCACCGTCTCTCAAGTCCTTGACAAGAGCGCCGATGATGTAGTCTTTAGTATCCCTGATACACTTGTTGGTGCCACCATAACTACCTTCGGCCACGTTGTTGCCTGGGATGACAAAATCAGGGAATGCTGCTTCCATTCTACCGACTGCTTCTTCAGCAATCCAGGCAGCGTTAAGGTCGATAATATCAGCACAGTTTCTGTGATCTGATCTACCAAGATCAACGTTTTCAATAATTGCAAAGTTTTGATCGTAGTTAAGTTCCTTGATAGCAGCAGAGGAGATACGCTGACCAGTGTAGATAGCATATGTTTCCTGATTATCAATGACGAATGGTTGCTCACCATCAAGACCAAACTTGACATACTGGTTAGAGTAGTCGATCTGGGTGGGAGGCACGAATGCAGTATTGAAGTCTGACTCTCCATTCTTAACAACCACGTTGTCCATGTAACCAGTAAACTGGTTAGCACCGTTAAAGTCAGCACCGACGTAGATGGCAGCATAACCATAATCATTAGTGTCGGCGTAGTTGCCACCAACCTGCACGCCATCAACATAGAGTTGCAAGACGCTAGTAGTCCTGACAACTGCAACGTGATGCCAGTTGTTAGCAAGCAGCGTGCCACCAGTCAGCAGTTGAGATGTGCCGTTGTAAACTGTAATTGCACCAGAAGTCTGCAGAGTAATTCTCAGACCAGAGGTAGCAGACAGACGACGGAAGTCAAACAGATGTTGAGTGGTGCTCAGGTTTTCTGCTCTAACCCAACCTTGGACGGTAAAGTCTGCAGTGTTACCGAAGGAGAAGTCGTAACTATCTCTAGTAACCAGATATCCAGAAGCAGGGAATTTGATAGACTTCTTACCGCTAAGTCTCTTGTATTTCTCGATAACACTTAGAGAAACACCGTTTTGATTAGCAGTGGTGGAGTTGGTAACATACTCACCATCCTGGAATGATCCAGTAACAGCGTCAGCAAAGATCCACTTCAGACCAGAGTTAGATCCAATTGCTTCAAAGGTTGCACCGCTAGTAACACCAGTAATGGTGTCGCCAACAATAAACAAACCACCCGCACGATCCTTATATGCAATCTTCGTTGTGCGAATATTTTCGTTAGCAACGAATGTGCCATCAGTGATGCTCGCGAGAGCGTTAATATTACTGAGATTTTGTGCTGCAATCGCAGTCGTAGAGATGTCTACGAGCGTAGCGATATATGCCTGGACGTTAGCACAATTCTGGATTGTTTCATTTCGGCCTGAGTAGTAATTAGGGTCGAAATACTTGGCAGTTGTGCCACCGCCAGTGAAGACTGCATTACCCAGTGCCTTGACGAATGTGTGGGTATATCCACCACCGCTACTAACTGCATTAGCAGAAGCACCAGACCATGTATGAGCATACTGTTGACCCTCAGGAGAGTTACCAACGTTAACCGTGATGGTTGTTGCGGTAGTGCCATGGATAAACAGACGACGACCAGCAGCAGGGTCACTTGCTCTAGGATATGTTTGAGGAGCGACGTTACCATCAGAATCACATGTAAATGATATCGAGTCGGTAGCAATACTTACATAGTCATTGAGCTCAAGACTATGTGCTCCGATGGTCAATGTCATATCACCCGTTGCTGGGTCATAGGTGCCACCAGTTGGTGTGAATTGGAGCAGAGGAGATGCACCGACGTTAACTGTGATTGTAGTGCCAGTCTCAGCACTAATAGCAAGAGGAGTGTTGAATGCAGGATCTCCAGCACGAGGATAGTCGTGGAAGGATGCATCGTTATCAGAATCACAAGTAAACTTCAGAGAGTGTGGACGGATCGTAACAGTATCCGAAGTTGTCAGTGAGTGAGTGCCAATGGTAAGGACCATTTGACCATTTGTAGGTGTGTAGACTGCAGAAGACACGTCGAATTCTTGCAGATCATCTTCACCACCACTGTAGGATCCTTGATATGTTGTAGGATCTTTCAGCATGAATCCAGTGACAGAAGTCCTGGAATTGACTTGATAATAGAGAAGGTTGTTGATTGCCTGGAAGGACAAGTGCATTGCCTTATCGATAGCAGTCAGAGATTCTGCATACTCACCGATTAGACCGTTAGCAATAGGTGCTCCAGCAGCATCGAAATACTTCTTAGTGAATTCGATGATGTTGTAGTTACCACCCTGAGAAACGTCTTCTGCCAAGGCATCGATCATCAGACCGATGTCACGACGACACTTGATTTGACCAGGAGAATATGATCCTTTTGACTCATCAGGAAGGTCAACCAGCGTGCCATTCAGCAGAGTTTCATCAACCACATCATAGAGAGTGGTGATTGCTGCTTGGACATCGCTGCAGTTGTCGGTGCCATTGTTGGACTGGTTAGCACCATTAGTGCCATATGGATCGTTAGGTGATGGGTCAGGATTAATACCGTTGCCATCGTAACCACCATGATCTATCTCGCTCCAAGGAACGTAGGTGATACCATCATTAGGTTGACCAGCTGGTACCGTGAAACTAGAGGTCAGTTGGTTGACGATTGCCAACTTCATCATGTCTTTTGCTTTCTCAAATCCATAACGAGTCTCAGCAGACTCATTATTGACATACACAAAGTTGCCACTTACATCAAAGTATTTCTGACAGAGTTTACGAGTATATTGGTTACCACCACGGAAAATGTCAATGGAGATAGCATCGATATACAACTCAAGGTCACGGATGCACTTATTAGGATCAGGCACAGTAAGTGACGTATACTGCGTCATCATCTCATCGTATGCCTTATTAGAAATGTAAGACTTATTCTTTTGAATCAGACGATATGCATCAGAATATCTACTCCAGGAGTTAGTGATAACATCACCAGGGAAATAGAATCTAGGGTGCTTGACAGCAATTTCTGCTTCAGCAAAATCAACGATTTGATCTTTGTTGCCAAGGATCATTGCCGAAGCATCTTTGAATCTGTTGGTAGCAACACCATGGAAGACAGAAGTTGGATTACCGTAGTTTGTTCTGTTGTTGATTACAATATCACCTTCATCGAAGGTGCCACCTGCCAACTGAGTATACTGGACTTCAGTATTTCTAACTTCTTCAAAGTCAAGGAAGTCAGCATTAATTCTATTAGCAGTATTGTAAAGCTCAGTAGGTGTAATAGAAGATTGTGAAATGTTATCAATGATAACGTTAGGATTAGTAATACTAACCAGACGCTCAAACAGCAGACCATAGAATGTAGATCCTGGGTTGATAATCAACTCATCAACAGCATCCTGGGTAGCAGGATCAATATAAGGAGAGATGAATGTGATCTGACCAGCAATCTTAGAGGATGCTGAGTAAACATACTCATTCAGTCTCAGGTCAAAGATACCAGTTTCAAACTGTGCAGTACCTGAGGTCTTACTAACCACGATAGCATCGGTGACATTGCCATCGGTATCGATATTAGTTTCTTCAATAATAGCAGTGTCGCCTTCAAGGTTAGTGATAGACTCACCAAACTGGAAGATCGTTTCTTGATTCACTAGATCAACACTCTGGACAAGTGCCGAGAAGAGGGTGCCACGAGTGATCTCTTCATTCAGGTTGAATGATCCACCAACCAAGTTGATAACATCAATAGTAGTTGTGCCAGAGTCGATAACAGTAGCAATAACGTCGCTATCTGCACCCTGCACTTGTTGTCCGATTGTTGGGAAGATACCAAAGTTTGGTGGACCTGCCTGACCAGAATACAATTGAATTCTGTAAATTGGTGTAGGAGTAACTTCCAGAGATCTATAGTTAACTCTAGACGCTGGTTTTGGTGCCTCACCAAATACGATCTGTCCACCAACGACGGAGTAAGAAACGCCAGGTGCCTGAATCACACCGTTGATAGTAATCAGCAGTTGATTCTGTTGGACGATAACTGTCTCACCTTCTACAGTAAGTTGGAATTGCTTATCAATACCGTTAAACTGAGGTGAAATATCATCAAGTTTCTTCACGATAGAGGTCAAGATTTCCTCAGAGGAAGTCAGACGCTTTTTACGGAAGAGGACTTCAGTATTGTTGTAATCGGTGTAAATTGGTTGTGCTGCACCGAAAGATGTGATTTGGTTGACGTTGGAGTAGTTATTGATGTTAACTTCCTTCGTAAACTCAGTGCCGACCTTTCTGCCCGAAACATCCTTACCACCAACGATCTGCAACTGTCCAAACATGTTGAAACCAGCAGGGTGGTTGTTTTCAAGGATTTGAGTCTTCCATTTGGTAATGGGGATCTCAGACTTAATAACGTAAGAGAAGTTTTGATAGAAGAAGGAATCTTGGATTTTTTGGACGATTTCGGATGGTTTACCAACATTATCGATAAACTTACCAGGAGTCTTAGTCAAAGATCCAATATTCAAGACACCACGAGCAATACTCATGTTATCGATAATACCAGATGCTTTGGAGATGGATCCAGTGACTTTTTCGCCCATTTTCCAATCTCCGTCGTAATCGACGATTTTGAGGATCTTAGGACCGATTTGCCAACCAGTATTGGTAGAAACCTTACCAGTTGCACTTGCAAGCTCAACTGCACTACCTTGGAAGACTTCTTCGCCTTCAAGGAAGCGAGATGTCTCAACAACTGCTTCTGCTTTACCACCGAAGACTTCGGTGAGCAATACTTGACGACCACTACCCTGAGTCAAGAATGTGATGTAATCACCTGCTTGTGCTGACTGTAGAGTCAATCCAAAGCGGATTTGGTCGGATTCCAGTGAATTTGCCTGACCAGCGATTGCATAGTAGATCTGACCAGAAATCAATGAAGTCAAACCTGCGCTGGATGGTTTGGGAAGGATACCTTCAGTGCTACCAACATCTTCAGAGCGGAATTGGATTTCTGCACCAGTTGTGATACCGTGAGGGAAGTTAAACTGCAGATAGTTGAGGTCGAGGTTAACAACGTAGTTAAACTCAGACTTCAGAGTCACAACAGGCTCAGATGAGTATCCAGCACCAGGATTCTTGATGATAATCTCATTGAGTCGGTTATTCTTGATAACTGCGACTGCATCGGCACCAATACCGCCACCACCATCAATAACAACTGCAGGAGTCGATGTATAACCAGCACCAGGATCTGTGATCTTGATTTCTGAAAGAATCGACGTATTGAAGAGTTGGAGGTTAACAGGGAAGGTGATTTCAGGTTTCAGGGTGTAATCATGTGAATATCCGAAACCAAACTCATTATTCTTGAGTCTCTTAATCTTACCAATGTTTCTACCTGTCAAGAAGACAGATGCGCCACTACCTTCGCTAGGAATGATAACACTTACAGCGCCACCAGATCCAGACAGCGTGGGACCAAGAATACCAGTGATAGCGTCAATATCTACAGTAGCAACGGTATAACCCTTGCCAGGATCTGCAACATTGACTTCAGCGATTGCACCAGACCCAGTTTCATCATCTAGGAGGACTGTGACGGTAACTTTACCACCTTCGCCGTCTCCATTAACAGGAACGTCGTAGTAGACGCCAGCTGCGTATTCTGTGCCGCCATCAACGATCTCGACCTTCTCAATTTGACGGAAGGATGCAATATCGGAGATGATAGGCAGTTTCTTATAGAATCCACCAGGAGAAACCAGTTTGATGCTATTAATAGGACCAACTGCTCTAGTAGATGTCGTAGAGTAGTATGAATACTCATTTCCTTGATCATCAGATCCAATCTCAGCGTTACTACGCTCAGGCTCTCTGTTGAGTGGGAATTTGAATTCAGTATCGCTTACAATCTCACTAATGTTAAATCTACCCTGGTATGGAGTTGTGATAACGTCAATGTATGAGTTTTCTCCAACTGGGGAGTCATCTCCAGTCCTTGATGGGTCAAAGTAGTANGAGATGTTAGTAACATCACCAAGCACCAAGAATTTAACGAATGGNNTGCTTGCNCCTGCGCCTGCAATACCAGGAGTGCCCTCTCTAACAGTATTGTTGAAGGAATACTCCAGTTTATACTGGTTGTCCTGAGAGAATGACAGATAGTAACCGAAGTTGGAAGGATCGCTAAGCTCGAAGTTATACTGGTGATTTCTAGTGAAAATCAGAGTAGGATGCTTAGCATAGATGTTGACGTTTGCAATTCCACTATTGACAAACGTAGGATCTGATACTGCAGTGTCTCTAATACCAAATGTGAATTCTCTAGATCCAATAACATCATCGATGAAGAATGATCCGTTATATTGAGCACCAGAGAATCCTTCAGTGAAGATAATCTCATCTTCTTTGTAGAAGTGTGGAGAATTAGATGTGCAATAGACTTTATCAGTTCTAACGCTGCTAGCAAGAAGAATATCTTTCTCAAGACGTGCAGTAACACGAATCTTCTTAACAGATGCAAAACCAGAGATCTCTACAGACTTCTCATCTTCTGCCAGAGTGATATTGTTGGTGTTGACACTAACAACGTCATTAGGAATGAAGTTTGATCCAGGTTGGACTTCTAAGATCTCAATCTTATAGTTGTTACCTTGATCATAAGGCATCATACGGGTGTATAGACTGATTGCCTCGTTAGTTTCAACGAAGGACCAAGTAACAGTGCCGTCAGAAACGTCACCAGTGGTATGAGTAGGAGGAGTAATTGTAGTAACACCACCGCCACCAACAGCAACCTGATAAACGTTGAGTTTATACCATACACGCTGTCCAGTAGCATATAGACGATGTGGCAACCACTCAGGCATATCCAGACCAGTAAATTGAGGTCTAGGGAAGGGATGCTCAGTCAGATCAACAGTAAACTTACCTGCGTCATCGATGAATGCCCAGTTGATAACACCATCAGAAACAACACCAGTGTTGTGCTGAGGTGAAATAGTGCCAGATGTGCCAGCACCCTGTGCTTCATAGATTCTCTTTTGGTTGTAGACACGATCACCTTGTGCATATGCAGTTGTTGCTACCCAAGGAGATTCCTCTTCAATAGTATCGAAGTAAGTGCCTTCAATCTGGTTGATATCTCCACCAAGAGTTGTAGTGCGGAATCTATCAGTATTATTAAATGTGCCAAAGATCTTACCAACTCTATACTTAGTGCCAATACCAGGATTCCTCAGAGTGCCTGTAGGGACTTCTGTGATAGTTGCAAAAGCAGTAGTAGTGCCGATGTTGTTAAACTGTTGCAGTATAGAATACTGAGTAAGTCTAATTGGTTGAGTAAACGTAAATTCTTGGACGTTATCAATCTTCTGATATAGTGCATCCCTCATGTAGAATTTGGGGATAACATCAGCAGAGATAATTAATCTCTTACCACGAGGTGATGGGATGGTAGAAGTCTTGGATGCATACTGGTCATACGCTGAAGATAGTGTATATGTACCAGGGATCAACGTGGAGAAAGTCTGGGACATGTCCAGAATTTGCAGACCACCAGGACCCTCTACCCATGTAGAAATTGCACCTGGAGAAACACTCGTCCAAGTCATACCGATAGTATGATCGGTGAATGCAATATCACTATACTTGCTAAGACCAGTTAGGGTGTAAGATGCACGCTGAGTATGTGCTCTATCAAACTTGATCAGTGCAATATCAGAGTTGGACGTAGTAATTGCAATCTCAGCAGTGGGCACAGTGTAAGAAGTGCCAGGATAAGGTGCAGCATCATCGAGCACAAAGTCGTCGATGTTACCACGGAAACTATTTGCAACTGTTGGAGCACTAGCAGGACCACAGATAACAACGTCATCAAGAGCAACATCAGCAGTGCTCTGATAAGTGATCTGCTGGTTACCGCCAATGAATACCTCATAACGATACAGACCCAGAGATTCTTGACGCTTCTGGACAGTAACATGGACCCATGCTGCAGCAGCAAAGGCATCCCAGTTAGTTGCAGCAACAGAAGAAGCAACCTGAGTGCCATTCAAGTAAAGAATAACCTTCTGATAGTCAGGATCGGTGTTATCACCTTGAATAGTTGCAGTAATTGAGTTGGTATTAGTTGCATCGTTAAAATGCAGCAATGTGGGCTCGTGTGCAGTATTCCATGCTGTCGTATTCATGGACATCCACATTCTGCCACTCCACTCAACAGGGGTCAGACCCAAGTCAGCAATAGTGATAGGTGCAACGTCATTAAACTTCAGAGATCCGCCGTCAAACTTGTAAACAACAGCATCATGAGTGATATCAGACTGACTGAAGTAGTTGTAGGTGCCAAGATCTTGCTTGGTGGTATCCTCAACAGGATTTGCAGCATTGCCCATTCTCCAAGAGACGAGCTGATCAGATTGCTGACGGTTGACAGCAAGAATAGTATCACCAGAGTTATCCAGAGCATGAGTAGTTGCTTGGAAACCGATACTTGCAGTATCATCAACCTTAGTTTGATACAGCAGAGTACCGTCATACTTCATATAAGTGATAACTGAATATCTCTGATTCTGTGCTTCAGTAACGTCAGAAACGAGAGTGTAGTTACCCCACTGATCATATGAGATACCTGCATGATGCATTTCAAGGAAATCACCAGCAGTAGTAACGGTCTTACTCCAGTCCCACTCAGTTTGTGCAGTAGAAAGGAGGAATTTGTTGATCTGGATCTTATCGTACTTAGATGCTGCAGAGTTGAAGACATCCCAAGCAACAATGATTGCACCATAGTCATCCATGACCATTGTTGGGTTGACAACACGTCCACCCACCGTAGGAATCTGCTTGATCCAATCCATCTCAAGGTTTGCACCATCGTAGAAGAATTCACCGAAGATCAAGTCATCATTTTGGTCATTAACACCGATAAAGAAGAATCTATCATCGGAAACCATCATGATCTGATGCATTTTCTCGGAATCATCCTGAGATGCAACCTTACGCTTCTCAACCAGATCGCCTTCAATACCACACTGGATGATCCACATGTCATCGGGATCAACAGAGTTAGTATCGGTATAACCGCAAAGGTAGATACGTTGCTCTTGGTCTAGAGCGATAGAAGTTACATAGTCTCTTCTGGTGCTACCAGAGATACCAGCAATTGCTCTCTGCCACTGCAGGATACCGTCAGGATCGTTTGCATTGTTGAATCCAGACTCATAAAGTCCTAACCAGATGTCTGGGTTGTACGTGTCGTTGTCAGGATTCTTTGTTTGGCCTGTAACATATATGAGGTCGTTTTCTGGAGCAGCGTTTACCACCATCTTGAGGAATTCAGCCCTCTTCTGGTTGGGATTGGTAGGAATGAGAGTTCTCTCCCAGATCTTCTGACCCAAGTCATCAAACTTGGCAAGGAATCCAGATTCATCACCATCTGTCTCAGTGATCTTACCGCAGATATAGGTATAGCGTTGTGAGGTAACCTTAATATCGTTGACTTGGACGATACCCTCTGCTTCCATGTATTCGCTCAACCAATAGCGAGTTTTCTTAAACTGCTGTGGATGAGAGACACGAATTTGAGGTGGTTCTGTAGGATCATAACCATTACCAGAGTTGATAATGTTTACACTGTTGATCTGACCAGTATTTTGTAGGACAATCTGTAGTTGACCATCTTGACCAGCAGATGTGATCAATTCAAATGTAGGAGGAATATCTTCGTTGTAACCAACACCAACCTGGGTTACATTGATACGCTCAATACCAGATACAACTTTAACTTTGAAGTTTTTGTTGGTGTTATCAATGACAGGAGAAGAGTTAAGAATCAACTCATCTTGCTGACGCAAATCATGATCAGTAGAAGTTACGATTACACCATAAGGGCGATCACCGATGATCTCCTTACTGTATGATTGGATAACTTGACCCTTAACAGATTCGATAAGTGCAGAAGCACCAAAACCACCAGTACCTTCATCATCGAAGAAGATAGTATCATTAACCTGATAAGACTCACCTGGGTTTTCAATAACGAAACCGTCGATCTGAGCATCTTCAAACTGAGTAGTTGTCTCAACTTCGATGTCAACTCTAGACTCTTCAGAAACCTGAGGGAAGTAATCATAGATTTGTAGAGTTGCCTCTTCAGACATCTCAAGGACTTCTTGCTGC
>JGI26260J51721_1000304_pt1 | contig 21562 bp, 26 predicted proteins | sample SaaInlV_120m_DNA_4_FD_51721 | JGI IMG/M metagenome (IMG submission 51721)
GTTCTAATGTCGATATTACGCAAGAAATGACGGTCATGATCCGTGCACAGCAACAGTTTAGCGGCTCGGCACGCGTGCTACAAGCCAACTCCGATATGGTCGAAAAACTGACGCGATAAATATCCTACTTAGGCTCGAACACTGATTCGGGCCTAAGAGCCTTACTCCTCATCTCGATACCGTGGCATTTCGAAAATATATTTAAAAATAAAGCCTGCAATTCCAATGGCAAAAATTATGGCTACAAAGTGCCAAGCTGTTAGATCTTTTAATGGCTCAAACCGCGTACCTGCAATTGGGATGCAAATAATGAAAAGCGAAGCTGAAACAAGAAAATAGCGAATTATTAAACAGCGCCGACAGGGTGGAATAGGTTTCTCTTTCTCCTTCATTTCGCCGCTCCATACACCATAAATGCCTGGATAAATATATGGTCATATTCAGCCCGTTTGTCAAAGCTTGACGCAGCCCCCTAAAAAACTTGCTAGCCTAATTGGATTTCCAAGCTATGCTTGCGTTCATCTAATTCAGTAACGGAGTCCCGATTGGTACCTTTACGTCCAATGGCGAGTGAGCCCTACTTACAAGCACAATCTGCGCCCGCCGCGGCGCTTGCGGGTACTGTTGGCGTTACTGAAAGGTCGCAATCTAGCCTGAGGCAAACTCCGTTCGGGCTTGGCCCAACTGAATCGCTAAATACAACTGCAAACTACAACGCGGATCACCCGAAGGTTCAAATATTCCACCCAAGCCAAGCTCCTTCCGCACAAATTACCGAGAACTTACTGATTGCACGCGCTCTTATGGCCCCTGCATATGCGCATTCTGGCGCCGCCACAAAAATGGCACGGCTATCAAATATGTTTCAGGATTTGCCGAGATTTGGATCCGCGGTAAACTTGCTGTCATAGTCTACAGACCATCAAAGACCGAGACTTCTAACTCTGGAAAATCTTTCAGCCATTCACCGTCTTCAATTTTGCTCCAATCCCAACCGGCAGGGGCTGCGAGTTCAGGTTTAGATCTGTACATGAAGATAAATGGCTTGAATGATTTTGCATCCGCTTCGGCGTTAACTTCGGGAGCCTTTACCCCAGCCAACGCCGAGGAGAAGTACCCTTTTATCTTGCGCGGAGAACCGCTTCTATCAACCGTGATACGATGATGCGCATAGCTATTTAAGATATCAGCGGCATCTTCGACTTCCGCCTCCATTAAATGTCTCAAATACCCTTCGGCTGTGGCCAACACCATCTGGTCATTTACGTCTGAATAATATTTCTGTAATTCTTCCGCGTATTTTCCACAAAATGCTTCCAATCCCGTCTCTTCAGATAGGTATCTTTGCGCGGTTAATGCACATACTGAGGAATAGACCCATGAAGGACAAAAAACAGCCAAACCCGTCTCCACAACCTGTTTGTAAAATTACACTCACTCCCGTTTATTTAATATTATTCCAGGCGTCAATTATATCATCCAGAATGTCACTACATACATGCAAATTTGCTGTTGCGTCTCTTTTGAGAGTTTTTTGTAACTGCTCACGAATGAATTCGTAAATCTTGAATAAGTTACTTGCTATTTCAAAGCCTTTATCAAAATCAAGACTGGTTTGCAGAATATAAACTGCAGTAAACCCTTTCGATAAATGCGCATTCCGTTGTTCGTCGGTCAAGCTAATATTTTGCAAAGCGTTCAAGCTTCGCGCTAACTCCTTAAGAGTTAACCCCACCATTTCGTGAGGGTCGCTTAATGAGCTCAACGCAGCATTTTTGGACTTCCTGTACTGATCTCTGGCAAATGCATAGTTCACGCTGCTCTCCCGATGTTCATTTGATCTGTATCAGTATCAACGGTAGTGATTCTCTTTTGTTTAGGCTGAGATCACAACAAACAAAAGAAATTCAAAACTTATCCAATCGCCGGGTTAACTGAAGCCTCTACATATTCCGAAAGCGGTACTTTGAGGGTAATTTGTTTTTTGTCATCTTCGCCAAAATAGCAAATTTCAACTTCTAAGTTCGTCAAACTCGACCCATCGTTCTTAGATGTTTCATCATTCATCCGTTGCCTGAATAAATTCATTGCAGTCTCCCAAACTGGTTTTCAGTGAGGTACTCCTGCAAGCGCCATGCCATGTAGGTAGATTTAGGTGATCACAAATGAGGTAATTTCAACAGCATGAACAAAAGGGCTATGCCCCCATTTTTCTAGCGTCTCATTCAACATATCTTTGATTTGTAGCTTCAGCGTTTCTCGACCGTCTTTCGACAAAAGAACCTCTGCGGTCATACCAACAGTTTGGTTCAAGATCAGCGGTGTGAGTTGCAGCTCAAGCTCCGCCAATACGTCCATGGAGGCGTTTGCGAATATTTTTTTGTCATAGACGGCCACTGCTATTTCGAAGCTAAAGAGTTGATTGGTGTCTTCAATATTACCCACTAAAGTCGTTCTATATGGAAAGTACTGATACTGAGGCAGGCCTAGCATTGCAGCGGCCGCGCCTGCTGCCGCATCGCCGCCACCGGCGTCGGCGTCCACCTCTTCCACAGGTTCAGTGATTTCAGCGACATCGTTTGGATCGGCCAGTCGATCTGCTTCAGGCGTGATTGACATATGCCCCGCGGAAAACGCGCCCAAGACAATTATCCCTGGTAGCACATAAAGTAGACCGATTTTCAATTTACCTATCATTTCACTCTCCCTTACACACAAACGGCATGTTAACGAAATTCGTTAAGATAATAAATTCCGGAATTTGCGGAAGGCTAATATCATTCATACTATTTTTGGCTGTCATATTTCTGACGTGCCTTGAGCAAAGGTATTAGGAGATACGGTAAATTGATTTGCACTCGAAAATTTATGCGCTACTAAATTACAGTTAAACCTCATTAATATCTCTTAGTAATTTTATTTTAAATTTACTTGGCCCGGTTTTTGCTTCCTTCATTGGGCAACTTGGAGAGTGAACATGAGTGATATATTTATTGACGCATCGCATTTCGCGCAGGCCGATCAACTATGCGAAATTATATCATCGAGAAAGTTGACGGTAAAAACACAAGAAACCATTGCAGCCGATGCGGCGGGTGGCTGTTTGGTCTTTTCCACAGCTCAAGAGACAGCCATGGGAGGGCGCCAAGCCCTAATCGCTTTTGCACGTTCCTTGAAGCCAAAATTGGTAACGATAATTGATCCCACGGCAAATCATTTTTCGGTCGAGCCGTCTTTGGGTGGCAAAGTCATTCATATCTGCTTGCCAAGCGATGACCGCTTCGCCCTCACTGTTGCCGCAGACTTAATTTGCGCTGATCTTTCAAATATGATTGCGGCGGACCCTGAAACATCGAATTTGTTATCATTGGCGAGCCGGGTTGCGAAGTCTGATGTCACCGTATTCATCAATGGCCCTACAGGCACGGGCAAAGAAGTTTTGGCCCGGTTCATACATGATAAATCCGCCCGCCATACTGCTCCATTTGTGGCCATTAATTGCGCAGCTATTCCCGAGAATATGTTGGAAGCCGTTTTGTTTGGTCATGAAAAAGGCGCGTTTACAGGCGCGTCCATGGCCAATAAGGGCATATTCCGCGCGGCCAATCTGGGTACATTATTGCTGGATGAAATTTCCGAAATGCCTATTGGATTACAATCGAAAATTTTGCGCGTGCTGCAAGAGCGCAAGGTAACGCCCCTCGGTGCACAGACCGAAATTGATATCGATGTCCGGGTTTTGGCAACAACAAATCGGGATATGCGCCTTGAAATTCAGAAGAATAATTTCCGCGAAGATCTGTTTTACCGATTAAATGTTTTTCCAATGGCAACCCAATCACTCAGCGATCGCCCTTTGGACATATTGCCCATAGCTGTCGCCCTGCTCCGGAAACATGCGCCGTCGCTCGATATGATCCCGTGGTTATCCGAATGCGCGCGTGACGTTCTGTTGGAACATATTTGGCCCGGAAATGTCCGAGAATTAGAAAATGTCATCCAACGTGCGCTGGTGCTGCAATCTGGTGGGGTCATTGAAGCGGAGGATATCATCATCGATGTCGCGCCAATGACACAGATGATGACCACCCCACCCGCACAACATGCCGCTTTGAGCCGGCTGACGAGCTAAAGAGGGAGAGCGAGATGACCCAAATCAATGGATTAAGATTTCAGGTTGAACAGACACATCTGCAAAACCTCAACAAGGCGGAAGAAGCGCTTAAAACTGAGCTCACCGGACCCAGCTTTTCCGACCGAATTGCCAGCGGTCTGCAAGATGTCGCTGGCGCGCAGAATGACGCCGCGAAATTAGCGCAAGACTACGAATTAGGGCTCGAACAAGACTTGTCTAAAGTCATGGTGAGCCAGCAAGTCTCCTCGCTTGGCTTCCAGCTGACCTTGAACCTCCGCAACAAAGCGCTCAGCGCTTACAAAGATATCATGAACATGCCGGTCTAATTGGGCCACCAACTTAAACGGGCAACAAGGATAACCTAACTCATGGCTACGAACTCACAAATGCTGGACACTTCCTCTGCCGTCAACTCAGGCGGTGGCAACTTGGCGACGATGCCGGGAAATTATCTCTCAAATATCCGCTCCATCACAGCCCAACCGAGTTTTCAACGCGCCTTTCCTGCGCTCGTTGCGGTCATCGCGATTGTGGTATGTGTTGTCGTCTTCGCCCTGATGCAAAAACCTTCCAGAACGACGCTTTATGCCTCTCTCCCCGAGGCGGAAAAATCGCGCATTTATGATGCGCTGATTAATAGCGGCGTCGATGTGACTTTAGACCCCACGACCGGTGAAGTCATGGTCCCGGCTGAAGACTATCATAGCTCGCGGATCAAATTGGCCGCATTGGGCTTGCCGCAATCGGCGCCAGATGGCTATGACTCGCTGGCCGATATTCCAATTGGCACCTCACGCTCGGTCGAAACTGTCCGCCTAAAACAAGCTCAAGAGGTTGAGCTCGCCCGCTCGATCATGGCGATTTCTGCCGTGAAATCTGCTCGGGTCCATTTAGCTTTGCCCGAAAGATCGGTGTTCGTCCGTGAACAAATTCCACCCACGGCATCAGTGTTTTTGCAACTGGATCGTGGTCGCTCCCTTGACGAAAATCAAGTGGTGGCAATTATCAACCTAGTGTCTGCATCCATCCCAAGCATGTCCAAAGACAATGTTACCGTGGTGGATCAAGTTGGCCGGCTATTGTCAAAATCACCGGATGACGCATCGTCAATTTTGACGGACAACCAATTGCAATACCGCATGCGCCTGGAAAATATTTACCGGTCTCGCATCGAAACCTTGGTGAGCCCAATCGTCGGCGGTGGCAATGCCACGGCCCGCGTGAATATTGAGTTCGATTTCACCCGTCGGGAAATCACCGAGGAAAGTGTTGATCCCAACGGGAACGCTTTAAGAAGCGAACAAAGCACAGTGGATATGACCTCCAACCGTCCGGCGGTTGGCATACCAGGTGCCACCTCAAACACAGCCCCCAGCGAGGCTGAATTGGTGACCGATGGTAGCCAAGCCACCAATAGCTATTACTCCGAAGACAATGACGTTCAAAATAAATCCTCAAGCGAAGTCCGCAACTATGAGGTTAGCCGTAAGGTTGAAACCACGTCGCAGCCGATGAACCAAATTGTGCGGATTGATGCGGCACTCTTGGTGCGCGATCGCAGTGTGATTGATCCAGAAACCGGCGAACGCGTGGCACAACCCTTTGACGACAAGGTCTTACAGGACATTGAAAATTTGGTCTCAAGCGCAATTGGGTTGAAACCCGAGCGCGGCGATACGCTCATCGTGAACTCGCAGCCATTCATGCAAGAGCTTCCCGACGCCGTAACAATCAAATGGTTTGAAGCGAACTGGGTGAAAGATCTTGGGAAAAGCATCGCCATGATCCTGATGCTGGCTGTTGTGTCACTTGGCGTGATCCGGCCCTTGCTTTCACGGCTCTTGGTGCCAGCTGGCGGTGACGTGGTCGCACGAGGTGGCGTATCAGACGATGAGATCGAAGGACTGGAATCTATCGAAGTGAGCGCCGGTGAAACACTTGAGGACATCAAAGCGAAACTGAAGCCGAAAAAGGCGAATATCTCGATGGAAATGCTCGATACCGCCAATACCTATGACGATAAAGTCGCTCTAATCCGTATGATCGTTGGCGATGAAGCTGGCCGGGTTTCGAACGTGTTTAAGCAACTGATGCAAAAAGATATGGACCTGTTAGGGTAAAACCTAAGGGATATTGNAGGGAAACAATATGGCCGATCCAGCAGTAGAACCAGACGGCGAAGACGACGCCATCATAGAGCTCACAGGNACTCAAAAGTCAGCTATTTTGATGATGCTCCTGGGCGAGGATGAGGCCGCAGAGATCCTCAAGAATCTCTCTCCNNGAGAGGTGCAACANTTGGGCGGNGCGATGTACTCGGTGCAGGGCGTCGACCAAAACACGGTGAACTCTGTGCTTGATGAGTTTCTATCCATTATCAAACAACAAACCAGCCTGGGCCTCGGCGCTGGAAACTACATCCGCAACGTCCTGACCAAAGCCTTGGGCGGTGACAAGGCGCAATCGGTTCTCAGTCGCATCACCCCCGCCTCATCTGAGCGACCCATTGAAATTCTGGACTGGATGGATGCCCGTGCGATTTCCGAATTGATCATAGATGAGCATCCCCAAATTGTTGCGCTGATCATCTCCTATCTTGACTATGGCTTGGCGGCTGATGTTTTGGGGCTATTGCCCATAGAGCTGCAACCTGAGGTCGTGCGCCGAATTGCGACATTAGAAACCGTGCAGCCCGACGCCGTCCGCGAGCTCGAGCGCGTGATGCAGCAAAAATTTCAGGCCAACACTACCCTGCGTGCGTCTCAAATTGGCGGGGTAAAAGCCGCGGCCAAGATTATGAACTTCACCAAAACCGCGATGGAACAGCGGATCATGAAGGATATCAAAAAGGAAAACAAAGACCTCATGCAGTCGATCCAAGACAATATGTTCGTCTTCGACAGCTTGGTTATCTCCGACGAACGTTCCTTGCAAACGCTGCTGCGGTCTATCGATGCAGAGCTCTTGGTGCTTGCGCTTAAAGGCGCAGACGAGGTGCTGCGAGATAAATTATTTAGCTGCATGTCCACACGCGCTGCTGCCAATGTCAAAGACGAGATGGAAGCCCTTGGCCCTGTCCGCTTGACCGAAGTTCAAGAAGCGCAAAAGCAAATCATCGCCGTCGCCCGGAAAATGTCCGATGATGGCACGATTGTATTGGCCGGCCGCGGTGGAGATGAAATGGTATGAGTGCGGATTTCATCCCCCATGGCGGCTTGATCCGCGCCGATGATCTCGAACAAGGCGTGCCTTTGAAACCGTCGGAAATCACNCAGTTCATTCGCACGATTGACGCAGAGGTCTTTGANAAGAAACACGCAGCGGCGGAAAACACATTTCAGCCCAAAAGTCTTTTTGATCTGGCCAAAGCAGCCTCAGAACGTGAGGTGGCTCAGGTTTTGGAAACTGAAATCCTACCCGAGCCTGAGCCACAGACTGCGCAAGAGCCGCAGGACAGGCCCGAAAACCCAGGCCCGTCAGAGGCTGATACCACGCCCCCCCTTAAGGCCACGACCGAGCCCCAGGACGATGCAGAATTAGAGACAAAAGAAGACCTCACTGCCGATCTGCCATCGCCGGCATCACCAGAGGTGACCGCACCGGAGCCAGAGAGCCCGGAAGATAAAGCCACGGCGGCCGCCGTTGAAGAAGCCTATCAACGCGGTTTTCAAGATGGGCAAACATCNGCGGAAACCGAAGTGGAACAGATGATGACACATGCGCTTGGTCTTTTGAACCAGACCACNCAGTCTTTTGCAGCGCAGGTNGATGGGGCNATAGATGAGCTGGCGNCATCCATTGAAGCAAGTGTTCTGAGCCTTGCCTCTTCACGGGCCGGCTTGGCAATTGATGCGTGCCCTGAAGCATTNATCCAGCGGATCAAGACCCTGGCCGATCGCATTCATACCTCTGCGACNCAGCCAATCGTGCGGCTTAACCCATTAGATCTNTTTGTTCTAAAACCCATTTTGGAGCAATCNAAAGACTTGCTCAATCTACGCCTTGTAAGTGATGCAAATTTGCAGCGTGGAGATATTGACCTTTCCCTTGAAGGGATCCGTCTCACCGATGTGTTGCCCCATGTCTATCGGCCAACCCAAGAAATTACCTACACGCCTTTGACCCTNGCTGATGATGCCATTGTCCAACAAACGCCGCCCGAGGATATTGCTGATGCAGAGGATGCGCAGCCCTCAGGGGATCCGGNGCTATGAGCCAAAGTGCCACTGCCATATTGTCNCGCCGCATTGAAAAAATGGCGACNTCNCCCACCTTGGTGGCCTCTGGGCGCGTGACGCAATTTGATGGCCAGATCATTGAATGCGATGGGTTTCCAGTATCTGTTGGCTCAATTTGCCACGTCACCGGGCCAAGCGGCACAATCATTGACGCAGAAATCATAGGCTTCAAAAACGGGCGAAATGTTGCTTTTCTCTATGACCAAAACGCCGATATAGAAGTCGGTGCCTTGGTCTGTGTCGCCAACAATGGGCGCGATGTCCAAGTCGGCGAGTCCTTACTGGGACGGGTTATTGACGCACATGGCCAGCCTTTTGATGGGCTCGGATCTTTGCATCTCACTGAGACTTGGCCGCTCTATGGGAAATCTGTTAATCCGCTGGACCGCGCGCCCATCACCCAACCTTTGGATGTNGGTGTGCGCTCGGTGAATTCCCTGCTCACGATCGGCAAAGGCCAACGCGTCGGAATCGTCGCAGGATCGGGCGTTGGCAAATCTGTCTTACTGGCCATGATGACCCGGTTTTGCAAAGCAGATGTCATCGTCGTGGGCTTGATCGGCGAGCGGGGCCGTGAAGTGGGCGCCTTCGTCGAACAGGCCATGACGGGCGCCGCGCGCAAGAAAATATGTGTGGTCGCCGTACCGGCCGACCGTGCTGCTCTGCTGCGGATCCGTGGCGCAAACCGCGCCACCGCCATTGCCGAATATTTCCGTGCGCAGGGCAAAGACGTCCTTTTAATTATGGACTCTCTCACGCGCGTCGCCCATGCCAAACGCGAAGCCGGACTGGCCATGGGCGAGCAACCTACCTCGAAGGGCTATCCCCCATCAGTCGTATCTATGATTCCCAATCTCATCGAACGCACCGGCACAGGCGCCATGGGCGAAGGGGCCATTACCTCAATTTACACAGTTCTAGCAGATGGGGACGATACCACCAATGACCCGGTCGTCGATACGGCCCGCGCGATTTTAGACGGGCACATCGTTTTGTCACGCAAACAAACTCAATTGGGCATCTACCCCGCGATTGATCTCACCGCCTCAGTCAGTCGCGTCATGAATGAGATCACCGACATACAGCACCAAAAAGCCGCACAGAAATTCAAACGTCTCGTGTACCTTTACCTGGAAAATCGCGATCTGATGTTGATGGGCGGTTACGCGGCTGGGCAGGATCCAGAACTTGATCTCGCCATTGCCCTGTGGCCAAAAATTACCGCCTATATCGCCCAACAAGCAAATGAACCTGCGGATTATGCGGCGTGTAAACAGAATCTCATTGAACTGATGGCACAATAAGATGTCACGCAAAGCCCGCCTATATGAGCTGATGGTCAAGCGCGAAAACATAGAGTTGCGTCGAAAATCAGAGGTGCTAAACGAACTCATAAGTGACCAAGACGTCTTGCGCGATCTCGACCAAAAACTTGCAAAAATGGTTGAAGAAAACCAGCCCGAACAGGGGCCCCAAAGCGTCCAAACNTTGAGATCTAAAGCCTGGTACGGNCGTGAAATGGCCCGCCAGCAAGAGTTTACCGCCAATCGGTTAGAGTTTCTTGACCAAGAAATCGTCACCAATCGCANTTTGTTGGTAGAAAATAAGAACAAAGAGCGAATTATAGCCGATAAAGCGCTTGAGCACCGCAAGTCCTTNGCTCGGGANAAAGAGGAACTTGTCGAAAATTTAATGCCACATAAGTCTCCAAATCGGCGATTTTGAGTGAGTTGGCACCAAATTTGCTAAGCTACTACGATGCTTTAACCGGAAAGTCGCGAAATGAATGAGCTTGGCCTTACCTTAGACGGCCCCAAACCTCTCAAGGGCATGTTGAATGTCCTTGGAAGCAACGCGGCAGTGCCCGAAGGCGGGGAAAAATTCGCAACCGTCCTCGAAAATCGTGTGCAGGCTAATCTTTCTCAAACTGAGGCCACGGAAGACGGCGCAGAGCCGGTCATAACGCAATCCGCTGCGAAACTCTCCTGGACACCGATGAGTGATGAAACCGAAGAAACTGAGATCATCACTAACCAACCTCTTGATCCTATAGTAGCTGCAAAAATTTCCGCTGATCCTTCGATGCCAAACGTAGAAAAAGCAGCCACGCAAGAGCCCATCTATCTTGATGCGCAAAAGCTATTGGCAGAGCCTTTAAACCAGCCAGTAGCAGAGCCAATATTGTCGCCTCAACCCAGCGCAAATACAAAACCCAATATCGCCGAGCCAATATTGTCGCCTCAATCCAGTGCAAATACAAAACCCAATATCGCCGATGATGCAGGACAGACGGGCGACGCCGGTCATCACCCGGCTATCAGAACTCTCGCCGATGATGGCAACGAAATGGCCATTGAGGATGAGACCGCTGCTGACATCAGTCTTCTCGCAAATACCTTTCAAAAACGGCGCGACTCCGAACAAAATCCAACGGCGCAACTCTCTGAAGGGCCGCTTGACCCTAGAGATGAGCCTGCCACGGCCGAGGCTGATCAAACGGTCGACGCTCCTATCGCCACCCCGCATATTCTAGAGCCCACCACGCCAACCAAACTGCCCTCCCATGCGTCTATCCCCTCGACGGGTGTCGAAGCCATTGCCCCTACCAGCCGGGTACAGCCAACCGCTCCACCCGCATTAACGGAAATTGATCACGATCCAGCAGTCCAAGAACCGGTGACATCACCCGCTAGCCGAGTGATGGAAAAAACGGATACGGGACATCCACGCCCAATCCCAGAGCAGGAATTTGATGCCTCCACCAAACCGGTAACGCCAAAATTAGACCGGCCACAGTCTACTGGTAACTCAGGAGAGCACCTCTCCCGCACCAATGCCAACGCCAATTCCAATGCCAGCGCCAATGCCAATACCAACGCGAGCAGTAACACTCACACCGACGCCAGCACCAGCAGTAACACCAACGCCAACACTGACACTGGCACTGGCACCAATCCCGCAAATCAGCCCGGTCAGCGGTCAATACAATCACCGAGCTTGCAACAGCCGCGGCCAGCGCCCTCCACTCGCAGTGGCGCAAAGGCTGAAACAAGCGCGGAGCAAGAACCCACAGAAACTACGCTTTTACCAAAAGAGTTGATGCCGAAAGAGCCTAAAAATGACGAACGGCAGGTCTTCAGTCTGAAAATTGATCCAGAGACACAAAGCAAGAGCGGGCCAGCCCGCAGCGAGCCGGAGAGTCCAAAAGAGGTCCCGTTAAAAACCGAGCCACATCACACCTCCGTCACTCCACCACGCATAGACTCGCAATCGCAAGGGGCCATATTAACACCCACAACAGTTGAGGCTATCGCTGAACGAAATACATCCCTAAACACCACATCGCATGGCTCACAACCCGGCGGCGAGCGCCTCCCTACGCTCGCAGCTGCGATGGTTTTAAACACGCGTGATGTGCAATGGGGTCAACGCCTAGTTGCTCAAATTGAGAGAATCTCCAGCAACGGGGAAGGTAAACTTGAGCTATCCTTAAGGCCAAAAAACTTAGGAGATATGCACATAACTCTTGATTTTAAAGGTGACGAGACACAGGTTCGTATAGTCACAGAAACAAACGTGGCGTCTCGCGTACTAATTGGCGCTGAAGATCGCTTAGCGCAGATGTTAGACGCCGCCGGATTCAAATTATCGACCTTTTCTGCCTCCTCTGACGGCGGATTAGGACAGGGACTCGGCCAACATAGCCGGCAAAAGCAGCAAGCCACACCGGGCGGTAGCAAAAACCGAGATACAGAGACTGGAGTCAAGTCTGAGCGCTCTGGTGAAAGCCACAATGGCACCGTAAACGTTATTGCGTAAGTATCAGGAGATTTATGATGGCAGATCAAGAGACAGACGAACCAAAGAAAAAGGGTGGCCTGGTAAAGATTATCGGCCTGGTTCTTGGTGGACTCTTGCTGGTAGGCGTCGGTTTAGGCGCTGGATTTTTCATGTTTGGCGGCAACGGATCCACACCAAGCGCTGAAATTGAGCAGATCATCGAAAGAAAATTGAAGGAAAGCGGTCAACTGCCCGAAGAAGGCGACGCGGAAGGTGAAACCGAGGGCGAAGAGCCTGCTTTAAACAAGAAAGAGACGCCTAAAATCGACACATTTGTGACGTCATATTTTGAATTTGAAGGCAACTTTACATCCAACCTAAAGGACTCAAGAAAATTCTTGCAGTTGGGCGTTGGCATCTCGACACAATACGACGAAACGGTAATAGAGAATATTGAGCTGCATCAGCTCGCTCTTCGTTCCGAAGTATTAGGAACGGTCAGCGACTTTACGGAAGAAGACGTTAAAGGCAAGATTGGACGTGATGCATTGGCCGTGCGTATCGTCGAAGCACTTAACGCAAAGCTTGAAGAGCTTGAGGGTTTTGGCGGCATTGATAGCGTGCATTTCACGTCTTTCGTCTTGCAATAAGGTAGGTGTAAATTATGGCCTCATCAAAGAAATTAACTTCTGAAGAAGTGAACGCTCTAATCGACGGTCTCGACGGCAACGGCGAGGGTTCCAGCATTGCTTCGATAGGTGAAGAGGTTGATGTAAAACCATTTTCTTTCGGATCTGATGATCTATCGTTGCTGGGTGATTACTATGCGCTACGCATGATAAATGAACGGTTTTGTCGTTTTGCAAGAAGTATTTTTCTGCCGATGCTCCGTATTCAACCGCGTATTTCCTCTTTTCCGCCGGAAGTTAAAACCTTCGACGAATACACGGCAGATGCAGATAGTTTCATGAGTTTGACAACAAGTCGCATAGATGAACTGCGCGGAAATAGTCTTTTAGTGGTCGCTCCAAACTTCATCTCCTTGCTTACCAACTCCTACTACGGCGGCACGGCCGTTAGGCCAATTCGGCGAGTGCCAGGCGAGTTTACAGCGACCGAACAGCGCGTCATTGAGATCATCACCAGCGGGCTAATGGATTCCTTACAAACTGCCTGGAAGGATTTAATGCCTGTTACTTTTGCAGTACAGGGTCATGAGGAAAATATGCAATTTGCCTCATTTGTCGATAATAGTGACACTGTAATTGTTTGCACTTTTCTCGTTCAACTGCCAGGCAGCGAGCCCGCGACCTTCGATATCGTTTATCCGTTGCAAACTTTAAAACCGATCGCATCGCTTCTAAGGTCCCGTGTACAATCAGAGCATGTGGCAGAAGATATGTCGTGGCGACAAAAATTAGAACGTGCAATATTGAACATCCCTTTGGTCGTTACTGCCGAATTGGCAAAGCCAAAAGTTTCAATGAAAAATCTGTTAAATCTCCAGGACGGCGACACTTTTCCGATGCAAGTCCACAATGGAATTAAGGTTCTTGTTGAAGGCAAAAACCTGTTTACGGCAGAACTCGGCCAGGTCGGTCCACAAGCAGCACTCCACTTGCGTGATCGTGTCACCACGAACAACAACCCAGAATAGAAAGTTTTGATCATGTCAGAGACCTCCTCTTCCGAAACACCCATCGACCAAAAACTTGCTCGCGACGGCAGTGAAAACCTTCGTGTCTTAGAGAATATTGACGTTCAAATGACCGTCGAAGTTGGGCGATCTGAGATCACCATTCGCGATCTATTACGGTTAAGTGAAGGCTCCGTCCTTGAATTGGACCGCCTAGCGGGGGATCCTTTGGACATTTTGATTAACGGAACCATGATTGCGAAAGGCGAGGTCGTGATGGTTGGGGAAAGATTTGGCATCCGTTTCGGCGAGATCATTGAGCCTGAAAAACGTGTTGAGGTCTTATAGAGCTCAAGATGTCATGAAATTGACGCATGAGGACGCGGCCAGTCTAACATGCTGTTAAATAGTTACATTAATAGGACGAATATAGTTTGGCACGATAATTGCTTTATTTGATCGACGAAGCAGGAGCCATCATGTCAGACATCCAACCGATTCAAATTGTAATCATACTGATATTTCTTGGCGCCCTGTTTGCGGCCCAGGTCATCATCAAACGTTTGATCGCAAATGGAAAAGTTGTTCCAGTTCAAAGTGACATGCGGATCGTCGAGACACTCCGCGTAGGTCCGAAAGACCGCCTACATTTAGTCAGCGTCAAAGGAGAGAGTTTCTTGCTCTGCATGGGCAAGACAGGCATGAGCGACATCGTTCAGGTTATCACGTCAGTCGAGGAGACAACCGATGCCTAAGCTCCTCGTTTACCCATGCTATATTATCCTGTTTACACTCGCATCACCGGCCGTTTCTCAGTCTTTTGATCTGGGTGGACTTCCAGCTCTCACGAGCGATCAAAATCCAAACGGAGATGTAACATACTCGCTATCTCTGCAAGTTTTAGCGCTTATGACCGCCGTAACCCTATTACCATCTTTGGTTTTAGGCATGACATCATTTACACGCATCATTATTGTCTTATCCATCTTACGTCAGGCGTTAGGAACACAGCAAACACCTCCAAATCAGGTTTTAATTGCAATTGCATTGTTCTTATCACTGTTCATTATGCAGCCAACTTTGACTGAAATATACAACGTAGCATTGTCGCCTTTCTTGTCAGAAACCATGTCCGCAGAGGTGGCCATTCTTGAGGCCTCCACTGTGATTAAGGATTTTATGGTCGTAAATACTCGGAGCGATACATTGCTAATGTTCAGCGACATGGCTGGAGCTGACGGATATGAAAGCAATGCCGATATTCCATTCTCGACATTGTTACCATCTTTCATAACGTCCGAATTGAAGACGGCTTTTCAAATCGGATTTTTACTTTTTCTTCCGTTTTTAGTTATCGATATGGTTATTGCATCAATCTTGATGGCCTTGGGAATGATGATGCTTTCTCCAATGCTCGTCTCTTTGCCCTTCAAACTTCTACTTTTTGTTTTGGTAGATGGCTGGGCGCTAACCGTCGGCTCATTGGCCGCCACATTTGTAGCGACGTGAAACACCATGGAATTTGATGGCAACATAGAATATCTGCGACTTGCCTTTTGGCAAATCATTATGACCGCCGGTCCCGTGCTTGGGGTTGCGCTGGCGATCGGTCTTTTAGTTGGCGTGTTACAGGCCGCAACATCTATCAATGAAATGACCCTAAGTTTCGTGCCTAAATTGATTTTAGTACTGACGACGATCGCACTACTTTCCGGGTTAATGATGACTCAAATGTCCAATTATTTTGCGTTCATCTTTCAAGAAATCGCTGTGGTCGGACGGTGATACCGCTGAATGACATCGCGTTTGGTGCCCTCCCCGGCGCTCAGATGCAGGACGTGCTAAATTGGCTTTTGCAGGTCTTGGTTCTTAATTTACGCGCCGGCGCATTTCTGCTCTCAGCACCCTTTTTTGGATCACGCATGCTGCCATTACAGGTTCGGATTGTGTTATCTTTCGCATTGGGTGCATTTGTTATGTCTCAGGTTGCGCCACCCGACATCGAAGTTTTGACCTCATTTTTGGTTATCCCTCTCGCCATTCAGGAATTGGCGATTGGTTTAACGGCCGGCCTAACTTTTACAATTATCTTTGCCACAGCAGGGTTGGCTGGCGAAAAAATCGCGTCCTCCTCTGGCCTGTCCTTCTCGATGCAAGTTGATCCAAGCGGATCAGGTCAGACGCCCGTGGTCAGCCAAATTTTGACCCTGTTTTGTCTGGTTATCTTTTTCTCAATCAACGGCCATCTGCATGTAATGGCACTCATTGTGGAGAGCTATAGAGCTGTTCCGATCGGAGCACCGCTTCTCTGGGGCGTGTTGATTCAATCTGGTATTGATGCCGGTGGGCTGATGTTTTCTTTCGCCGCAAGCATAATGTTACCGATTGTGGCTGTGCTGTTTATCATCAACTTAGCAATCGGCATCATCACAAAATCTGCGCCCCAATTGAACCTGTTTTCCTTCGGTTTTCCAATAACAATTTTCAGCGTTTTCGTGTTGATTACGCTGTCAATTTCGCCCTTTGCATGGGCATTTGCAGATTTAACGAAATCAATAACTGAGTTTTTAGGAACTCTAATTCAAGGAATTCGAAATGGCTGAAGGCGGCGATGACGGCCAAGAAAAGACAGAGGACCCCTCCCAGAAACGCTTAGATAAGGCGAAAGAAGATGGTGAGGTGTTATCCTCTAAAGAACTACAAGTTTTCATGACCATGTCGATGGGCGTGGCGTTAATTTATGCCCTTTATTTGTTCCTGCCGCCACGCATTGGCCACTGGATTGCTTTCTTTGAGTTTGGCAGTCTCGATCAATTGAACAGTTATATAATGACCCGCATGGGGGATGCTATGGCGATCTTTATCGTCATTTCAGCGATTGTGGGTTTACCAATTATGTTGACTGTTTTGGCCACACAAGGTGCTTTAAGCGGCGGGATTAACTTTGCTGTAAAGTCGATGCAGTTTAAAGGTAATCGACTTAATCCGCTGAGTGGTTTTAAGCGGATGTTTTCAGTTAACGGGCTTGTAGAACTGGCGAAGGCAGTTGCAAAGGTTCTTTTGCTCACCGCAGCATTCGCCACTGTAATTTGGCTTATTTTACCCGTACTCCTAAATTTATTGAGCACGAACCTAACTTCGGCACTTGCTGAATCTTTTTCCGCATTGATGTTATCGCTCGGTGCATCCCTGGTTGTTTTGGCTATTATTGCAGGAATCGACTTAGCTTACGCCATCCATAAGCATACGAAAAAACTCAAAATGTCCCCGCAAGAACTTAAAGATGAACATAAGCAGTCTGAAGGTTCACCGGAGATTAAATCCCGCATTCGGCGCCTCCAGATGGAGGCCAGCCGTCGCGCTTCGGAACAGGGTGCAGCTGTTGAGCAGGCCGGAGAAGCAACAGCAATAATCACCAACCCTACGCATTTTGCTGTAGCGCTAAAGTATGTTCCAGGCGAGATGAAAGCTCCAGTCATTTTGGCTATGGGTCGCGGTAAAATTGCAGAACGTATCATTGCAAAGGGCGAGGAATCCGAAGTTACAATTTTCCGTAGCCCTCTTTTAGCGCGTGCCCTATACTTCACCAGTGAAATTGGTCAGGAAATTAATGACGGAGTTTACACCGCCGTTGCGGCTGTTTTAGCCTATATATTCCGTCTGGACCGCGGCGAGACACCGCCAGAACCAATGTTCGAAATTCCAAGTGAGTTGCAATTTGATGAGTTTGGTAAGGCGTTAAAAGGAAACTAAAATGGCTCGCAATCGAAGACGAGGAATTGGCGAAATTATCTCCACGATAGCCTTTTTCGGCATGTCAGCATGGCTCGCACTTGAAGCGCTGTCCTTAATCGGTACGGTCCCGCAACTTCAGGTGTATGGATTATTTGCCGCGTCATTGATGTGTATGCTGGGGGGGTTGCGCTTTGTGATCGTCGAGATTGTGAATGTTGTCAAATCGGCACGTAAGCGATGAAGCAAAAACCTTCCTATATTCCTTGCGGCATATGCCTAAACTATTTCGTTACATTTGATGCAAAACGCCCGCATGGGTGCAAAAAGTTTGGCTTTAAATCAATTCAATCTCCCAGTCTTGAGGTTTTTGCGGCAACTGGCACGAATTGTGCTCTGTTTAAGAGTAAGTTTCGGCCTACGGATGGTGCCAAGGTCAAAACAGGCAGGAGAGTGAAATGAGTTCAGATATTAAATCTGTCGAAGATAGCATCAAAATTGCTTTGGACGCCGCGGATGTTGCGACAAATGTAACTGATGAGTTTGCGCGCATAACCAAAGATTATTCAGCCGTGGAGAGCGAAGTGAAGAAAGTATACAGAAGCGCGACCATAGTGTTTGTCAGCTCCGTTGCGGCCAGTTTGATCGCCGTTGTTGTCGCCTCCATGATGTATTACCGCACCATGGAGTCCATGCAAACTGCCAATAACACCTCTCTCGAAGCCTTGGTTATTTTCGCTGAAAATGTCGATAAACTCGCGGCCAGCACCACCACCCTTGATGAGGCGATGCAAGACCAAGAAAAGCTGATGACAGCGACCGAAGCTGCCAATGAGACGCTTGCCCGCATTGAAGCTCAACAAGAGTTAAATGCCACAGAAACGCAGGATGGTTTAAACGATATGACCGAAACTAATCTGGCCTCTGTGTCTCAATTTAGCTCAAGTGTTCTGGAAAGAATTGATTCTGACCTGGCCACGCATTCCGAGGCAATTACCGCCGCTATTGCGCAACTCGAGCTGGCGCAATCGCAACTCATTGATGCGGTTGAGGCGCAAGCAACTGCGGAGACGAGCTCACAAGCACCAAGTGCCGAGATGACCACAAAGATTGAAGCCATTTTGATGCTACAGCGGGAAATTTCTGCCAAAATTACAGCCGCAAACTCACCGCCCCCGAGAACCCGCAAACCGCCAAAAGCGAAAGCTAAGAATGTAAAACCCCGGCCAAAGGTCGACGATCCAATCAGCTTTCCTTGAGGAAATTCCATGGCTCTTGAAGATGAACAGCTAGATCCGCAGGTTTCCGAGGCCGAGGCGCCACCGATCCGCCAATTTTTGAAAGTTCAGAAACAGGGCATCGGTCGCGCAGCCGTCGCACAACGTATCAAAGAGAACGATATCCTAGTCGCGATCGACGGAGAACTTTTTCTTGGGGATAAAGAGACCCTGAAAGCGGTTTTCGAAGATTACGATCCGACAATGTTGGATGATGTGGCCTGGCTTGTCACGTTCTGGCGCGATGGGGTCTTCTTCAATGTCTGTTTTAAAACACCGTTTCGAGCAGATTTTGATTTTGTATCGCCTGAAGAGGCCATAGAAGTCAGCGAAGGGTTTAAGAACCTGCAGTTTCAGCCCATTGAAACCTACCAAAACTTTGAGGTGTTTCGCGATCTTCGCAAAAATGCCGCGATGCATCCCACAGCACAGGACCCTCTTGCCACCTATGCGCCATTGCTTTGGATGTTGGGCAATCGGCTGTACTACCCGATGCTGGCGATCACAATCGTCTATTGCGTCACCGCAGTGACCCATATTTTGTTGTTTATCATTGGCTATATCCTGGTGAGTCTTTACGTCAAACGTGCCCAGTTGAATTTGCTGCGGTCTTATCACCTGTTTGAAGAAAAGTTCTTTTGGATGGTCATTGGCGCCACCAATGAAACCGAAGCACGAAAGACCTGCCGTGCATTAGATCCAAAGATATTGTTCCGCTTCGATAAAGCAGAGCCCCCACAAAAGCTAAACCGCATCCAACGCAAAGCCATGCGCGAAAAACAGCCCAGTACCGACCCCTAAGCATATCCCCGCGGGCGGACCGAAAAAACTCTGCTCGACATAGCCGGCACCTGTGTCGCACACATTTACAGTTTTTGACTAAATGATTTTCCTCCCGTGTCGTTAAATTGGCCAAGGGGGATAAAATGCGATCAACTTTCATAAATGAGCTCCCCATTTCCGCCTTGCCGCGCGAAACCGTGCGCGCAAGCACTGTCCTCATGGGCGATGGCATGGCGACGGATCGGGTCATTTTATTGAAAACTGGCAAAGCGCGCGGTCGCGATGGATGTGTCTATTATGCCCGCCATGTTCTGAACTTTAAAGAATTTCTCGCACTGTCTGCCTATCAAACACCCGTCACCTGTTTGCAGGAATGTGAACTTATCCATATCCCACGGCAGCTTATTCGAGACACCCTAGCTGGACAAAACACACATACTTGGACCTTGGCACGCGGATTGGCCTTGGATCATCTCATGACGCAAGCGGCCTCGTAATGACGGAGTTGAGCCAATTCAAAGCAAACGCCCTGGCCCATGGAGAAGTCATACATCTGTTTCATTCAGAGGTGCTTTTCATCAAGGGCATGCCCGTCACCTCAATTTACATCATTTCCAAAGGGTCGATCATAATTTTTGCCGGTGATGGTGGCCGGGTGGTCCGCTGGGCCGGGCCACATCAAATTCTAGGTATGACTGAAGTGCTCGGTGGCGGCAAATGGAGGGGTATTGGCGTTGCGCAAGGCAATGTCGAATTGGTCGCCTACAACCAAATGAACCTGCGCGCTGTCATTGATGAAATTCCCACATCACATAAGCGTCTGCTCGATGATCTGCTTTTAACACAGCCAACCGAGGAGCCGTGACAGAGGCGCGCGCTCAAGAATGACCGGCCATGATAGCTTCGCGGCGGCGTTGGAATGAAGAGGGAATTTTCTGCGATGTGCGATATTTCGCGACGGTGCGCCGCGCCAGGATGATGCCTTCTTTCGCCATAATACTCACAATCGCATCATCGCTATAAGGCGCAGTTGGGCGCTCTGTATCAATCAGTTTTTTGATCTTAAACTTAATTGCTGAGGCTGCCTCAATGCCATCTTCTGCGTCTGANTCAACGCCNACGCTGAACATATCTTTCAAGCGAAANGTGCCCTGCGGTGTGGTCATCATCAAGCCCGACGTCACGCGGCTCACGGTGCTTTCATGCACATTGATCGCATCAGCCACATCGCGCAAAACCAGTGGACGCAGCGCGCCGATGCCCTTCTCCAAAAAGGCCGTCTGTCGCTTCACAATCTCGGCACCCACAGCCATCGTCGTCGAATTGCGCTGCTCAACTGCACTTTTGAGCCAACGCGCGCCGGCAACACGCTCTTTCAAAAAGCCTTTGTCGTCTTCGCTGGCGGCAGATTTCAAGGCAGCCTGCGCATAGTCTCGGTCAATTTGCACGCTGGGCAGGGTGCTGCGGTTCAGATCAATGCGCCATCCATCACTATTTTTGGTGACAATAAGATCCGGTGCACGGATGGGATCAACGCCAGTTTCAAACAATGTCCCAGGTTTCGGGTTGAAACTGCGCAACAGGTTGATCATGTCACGCAGCTGCTCATCGCATACGCCACATTTCTTTTTCAAACCCTTCATATCCCCTGCGGCCAGAACATCCAAACTGTCCAATAGGATTGTAAATTGTGGGCTATCGTTTTCCTGGCTCGCCGCCTGTAGTTGCAGGCATTCTTTAAGCGTTCGGGCAAATAGACCGGCCGGCTCAATAGTTTGCAGCTGGCACAAAACCTTTTCAGCCAAATCTTCCGAAATATTCAATATCCGAGCCATCTCTTCGATGGGCTGACCCAGCCATCCCGAGGGCTCCAGAGCCTCCGCCAGGGCATAGCCTATCATGCGCTCCTTTGGGCAGATCAACATACGGTCAATCTCTGCGCAGACATGGGCATAAAGCGACGGGCCGCGCTCTTGCACGG
>JGI26260J51721_1000306_pt1 | contig 21551 bp, 23 predicted proteins | sample SaaInlV_120m_DNA_4_FD_51721 | JGI IMG/M metagenome (IMG submission 51721)
ATAACGCACCAGGTTCGCCGCCTCTTCATCGAGGTTGACTCCCTGCAAACTGCTCTGGCGGTCGAGGGCGCTGCCCAGCAAGGCAGTCTCGGTTTCAGCACTAGACTGGGCACGCTGAGTGCGCACAGCCACATCGGACAACAGGTTGTTATAAACCTCGCCGTAGGTTGCGGTGTTGCCTTTAAGTAAAGACTGGTCACGCAATTCAATCATGGCCAGCATATTGCTGTTGTTGCCGGCAGCCCCGCCATTACTAGCGGCGGCAATTTTTGCCGGGTCGTCAATTTTTACCTCAAGAAATCGCGAAGCCTGAAACACCGGGTCAACAATAAACGCATCGCCTTGGTTGGCGCCTGCTCCTCCGGTTGCAACCTGTGCCGTGTAGGTTATCTGCACGCCGTCTACCGTTGCCGGGGAGGCACCTAAAGTGATCACCGCGTCGGTGGTGAGATTGCGCAAATTGACCCCGGTTGCCGTGTAATCGACCCGGTAGCTGTCGCCGGTCAGTAACTTTGCATCGGTAACGGTAAAGGTTACTGCGGCATTACCGCTGTTAGCTGTACTGTCATCAACGCTTGGCGCGGTTTTCACAACGCCCTCTGTCTCAGTAAATAGCGCGGTGCCATTAACGCCCTGAAGGTCATCACCACCCTCTTGAATAGCGTTGACGGTTTCGGCAAAGCCCACGGCCAATAAATTAAGCTCGCGACGTGTGGGGTTGACCACTTCATCGGTGACAGTCAAAGCTGCCCCCAATTTACCGCCAGTCAAGAAGTCGCTCACGTCGCTTGAGCCTGCCACAAAGGCTGATAGCGTCACTATTGATGTGCTACCCAAGTCGGGGTCAGTTTGAGTGGCTAGAGTTTCGGCAACCGACCCGGTCACCAAGGGCTGACCTCGGCCAATAAACACGTTGAGTGAGCCGTCGTCTTGGGCCACGGTCTTGGTATCCACCAAACTACTGAGCTGCACAATGAGCGCGTCGCGCTGATCCAATAAATCGTTGGGTAAACCACCACTGCGGCCAGAGACCTTGGCAATCTCCTCATTTAATGTGGCAATACCACCGGACAGCTGGTTAATTTCTGAGACGGCACCCGCAATCTGGCTATTCATTTCTTTCGTGACGTCGTCAACGCGGCCAACGATGTAGTCAAAGCGCTGGACCAGCGTTTCGGCATTGGAGAGCATCACCTGCCGCTCGGGCAGTGAAGTGGGGCTGTTGGCCACGGCTTCGGCGCTGGCGAAAAAGTTGTCCATGGCTTGGGTAATACTCGTGGACGGATCCCCAAGCATGGAGTCAATACGTTCGGCGGCATTGGCATAAAGGGAGTAATAGCCGCTGGAGGCCGTGCGTTGTTGCACGTCATTGGCCATGAATTGGCTATAAGCGCGATCGATAGAGGTAACCTGCACACCGGAGCCCAAATATCCGGCGCCAATATCTTGCGCGGGACGCGCAGAAAACGTCACCGACTGCCGGCTGTAACCGTCGGTGTTGACGTTGGCAATGTTTTGCCCGGTCGTTGAAATCGCCCGCTGTAATGCGCTTAGGGCCGTTGTGCCTATCCCTAGTGTATTCGCCATGCTTAGCCTTTAAGGTCTATTGCGCTGTGAGTAGCGGCAGGTAGGTCAAAAGCTTTAACCGGTGCTGCTGAATTTGTGAGGGGTATCCCACTATCAACTGCCGTCGATTGCTGGCCTTCCTCAGAAAGCTCCGCCCCTGACGCCTGTCCACGCACTTGCATTTGTTCAACCAAAACCCGGGCCAAGCCAATACCCCCCTGTTGAGACAGAGACAGGGCAGTCTGTTGATCGGCCATGGTTTGGTAAGTGTCCATCTGGTCTGAACTGAAAAGATCGCTTTTAACAGTCGCGTCACGCATTGATTTCAGCATCATTTGCATGAACAGCGATTCAAACTGCTGGGCCACCTCTTCAAGGGCGGCATTAGGGTTTGCCTGCGCTTCAGCTTTTAATGACTCCAGCTGACTGAAGTCGGTGTAAACCGCAGCTTCCTGACCGATAGTATTCATTAGATAATAATCAGCTGCGCACTGAGCGCACCTGCCTGTTGTAGTGCCTCTAAAATGGCAATGAGATCACCGGGGGCAGCGCCCACTCGATTGATGGCCGTAACAATTTCCTGAAGGCTGACACCCTCTTGAAGCAGAAACATACGCACGTCTTCGTCTTCAACATTGACCTCTGACTGCGTCGTCACTACCGTTTGGCCACGGCGGGCGAATGGCCCTGGCTGGCTGACCTCGAGGCTTTCATCGACGGTTACCGTGAGGTTTCCGTGGGCTACCGCCGCGGTTTTCACCATGACATCGGCACCAATCACAATGGTGCCGCTTCTAGCATTAACAATAACCTTGGCCGAGGCCGCGGCTCGCCGAACCTGAATTTTTTCCAGCTCAGCCACATAAGCCACCTTTGCAGCGGGCTCAGCCGGCGCCACCACTCGAACAGAAACCGCATCAAGGGCGACGGCTGTTCCGGGGCCCATAAAGCCATTAATTGCTGCGGCCATATTGCTCGCTGTGGAGAAGTCGGGGGAATGGAGGTTAAAGGTGAGAGGCCCAGCGCCGTGCAAGGGGGTGAGCACTTCACGCTCAACAATACCGCCGTTGGGAATACGACCTGCCGATTTGGTGTTAACCGACACAGACGATCCGTCGGCGCCCTCGGCACCAAAACCCGAGACAATCAGTGAACCCTGTGCCACCACATAGACTTCACCATTACCGGCCTTGAGTTGCGTCATTAGCAACTCACCACCGCGCAGGCTTTTGGCATTACCTAAAGATGACACCGTGACATCAATGGTCTGACCCGGCTTGGCAAAGGGCGGCAAGGTTGCTGTGACCATAACTGCCGCGACGTTTTTGGTTTGGGGGTTGCTGTTAGCCGGAACGTTGACACCAAACTGCTGCAACATAGATCGTGCAGCCTGCAGAGTAAAAGGCGTCTGCGTCACTTGGTCACCCGAGCCATCGAGACCCACTATGAGACCAAAACCCACCAATTGGTTGGTTCGAGCACCCTCAAGCATAGCCAGATCTTTAATGCGCTCGGCCTTTGAAAGGCTGGCAATAAACAGCAAACTTAGCGCCGCCGCTAGGGCAAGGGTATTAATCTTTCGAAGCTTCACAATGGTGGCTCCCTTAAAAAGGATTCAATGGGCTGGTGAAGAATCGGGTCAACCAACCGGGCGTGTTCGCCTCTTCAATAATGCCGGTGCCGCCATAAGAGATGCGGGCATCGGCCACCAGTGAAGAGGGAATGGTATTGAGGGGCGAAATATCTTCGGGACGAATAATTCCCCGCAGTTGAATAAACTCATCGCCCTGATTGAGCTTGATCCATTTCTCACCCTGGACGACTAAATTGCCGTTGGGCAACACCTTGGCGACCTGCACTGCGATGGCGCCTTGCAATCGATTGCTCTGATTACTCGATCCCTGTCCTTGAAACCCATATTCCGAGGCAATACTTTGGCTCAGGTCGTAGTTACCACCACCCCCAAAATCAAAGGGCTCACCAAACAATACCGGTGCGTCGACGCCAATATCGGAACCTTTGCTAAGGTCGGTGTCGGCACTTTTTGCCGCACTGGTAGATTCCTGCAATACGACACTTACGATGTCGCCTATGGAGCGGGCGCGGGTGTCTTCAAACAACGACAGGCCGCTTTGCTCGTTATACAAGCTTGCCGGGGTCATACCACTGCTTTGGTCGGGGTATTCAATAGGCTCAATGGGGGCATAGGCGGGATGTACTTTCGTCTCTACACCACCACAGCCGACTAAAAGAGCCGCCAACGTCAGTATTGCGAATAGGTTATTGCGCTTCATTTCAATCTCCTCACTCGTCTCACAGGTTCTGCGATACGTACTGAAGCATCTGATCGGCGGTTGAAATCGCTTTTGAGTTCATCTCGTAGGCACGCTGGGTTTCAATCATGTTCACCAGCTCCTCAACAACATTCACGTTAGAGCCCTCAACAAAACCCTGCTGCAATGTACCCAAGCCATTGAGCCCAGGGTTGCCAGGAAGCGGCGCGCCGCTGGCGCCCGTTTCCAGAAAGAGGTTTTCACCACGAGCCTGCAGGCCCGATGGGTTTACAAAGTCAGTGAGCTGAATGACGCCGACCTGAGTCGCCTGAGGTGTTCCTGGCTGCTGAACAGAAACGGTTCCATCTGGTGCGATAGAAATGCTCAACGCGTCTTGGGGAATTGTTATAGGCGGCTGAACCTGATAGCCCGCCGCTGTCACCATGACACCTTGATCGTTAATCTGAAAAGATCCGTCTCGAGTGAAACCCTGACTGCCATCGGGCATCAGCACCTCTACAAAGCCGCGCCCCTGAATAGCGAGGTCAAGAGGGTTGTCGGTTTGAGACAAATTGCCCTGAGTAAACAGGCGCTCGGTGGCTACAACTCGCGCACCCGTACCCACCTGTAATCCTGAGGGTAAGACCGTGTCCTGACTCGACTGCGCGCCGACCTGACGAACATTTTGATAAAGCAGGTCTTCAAAAATAACGCGCCCGCGCTTAAAACCATTGGTTCCCGCGTTGGCCAGGTTGTTGGAGATCGTCGCCATTTTCGTTTGCTGGGCGTCGAGTCCGGTTTTTGCAATCCACAGTGACTGAGACATGGTCGCTGCTCCTTTTATTCAAGCTTCATGATGCTGGCACTGGAGGCATCCAGTTCTTCAGCAGATTTAATGGTCTGAATGTGCTGCTCGAAACTACGCGCCAGCGTGATCATCTCGACCATGGCCCCGACGGGGCTAACGTTTGAGGTTTCCAGGGCTCCCACCGCAACCCGCACATTGGCATCGGGTTCGAGGTTGTCCATGTTGGCAACCCGGATCATGCCATCAGCGCCCTTTACCAACGCTTCTGGGGGAGGGTTCACCAGCATTAGCCGATCGAGGGCAACAATGTTGGTGGGTAATTCACCCATAGGAACAATAGAGATGGTGCCATCGGTACCAATGCTCAAGCTGGAGTAAGGTGGCAGCGATACAGGACCACCATTACCCATAATCGTTTTGCCCGTGGCATCTTTGAGCAGGCCATCGGTGCCCACTCTTAAATCACCCCGGCGACTTAACGCCAACGTGCCGTCGTCTGCCACCACCTGTAACCAACCCTCACCGGTGATCGCAATATCGAGATCACGCCCGGTCTGGGCAATGGCCCCCGAGGAATAATCTACGCCCCCGCCAACGTTACCGGCCACGGCTATACCATCTGCGTCCCCACCATCCACATAGAGAGATTGAGCCTGATACAGATCGGCTTTAAACCCTGTCGTGCCGCTGTTGGCAAGGTTATGGGTAACCACCGCCTGAGCCTGCTGAATTTGTCGAGCAGACTGGGCGGCGAGATGGGCAATATTAGACATAGTGGCTTACCTAACGCCTAGTTACCGAAGGTTGATCACGGCCTGGGTGGCCTGATCTTCCGTTGAGATAACCTGGGCATTTGCCTGGAAGTTACGTTGGGCGACGATTAAGTTGACCAGCTCCTGCGTAATATCGACGTTGGCCTGCTCTACCGCAGACGCCTGAATATCACCGCGACCCGAGTTACCAGGTGCGCCAATATTTGGGGTGCCTGAACCAAAGCTTTCAACATAGTTAGAGCCACCGACTGACTGCAATCCGTTGTTATTGCGGAAACTCGCGAGGGCCACCTGGCCAATGGCCCGTGATTGACCGTTGGTATAGCGCGCAAACGCCGTGCCCGAATCGTCAAACTCAAAAGAAATCAGCTGACCCGCGCCGTAACCGTCCTGAGTCGCGGAGTTCACTGAAAAGTCAGTGCCGAGTTGTGTTGTAGCTAAAATATCGACCGTATACGTCAGGTCAGCGGCTCCGGTCGCCACACCAGCCGCCGACAACAGTTCAGCCGCGGGTGTCGTAATAGCAATAGAGTTATTTGATGTCGCAGCAAGGGTGCCGTCGGGGTCAAAGCTAATTTGTGTCGCGGCGGGTGGCGTGCCGCCGTCCACCGACGTATACACATCCCAAGTATTCGCCGTCGCCGTCTTTACGTAATACAGCTGCAACACGTGGGAATTGCCCAAACTGTCATAAATAGTCGTCGAGGTTGTGCTGTTGTAGGAGGTGGGGTCTGTGGAAGCAAAAGGCGTTGTCGTCGGCGTAGCTTCCCGCGAATCTAAATTGCTCGTTATTGCCACCTTTGAAGTCACTTTTGGATCTACCAAGGTCGTGTCAATAAACAAATCCCCCAGCTCACCCGTAATCACACCATCGGAGTTACCCTGATAGCCCTGCAAACGGTTGCCAGCTTCATTGGTGAGGAAACCATCACGATCAACCTTAAAAGATCCCGCCCGGGTGTACTCTGACGCCCCCCCGTTAGACACAATAAAAAAGCCGTCACCCGAGATGGCCAAATCAAGGCCGCTGCCCGTGAAATCTAGGCTGCCCTGAGAAAACTCAGCACGGATTTCAGTGAGTTCAACTCCCTGCCCGGCATTGCTACCGCCTGACACCGAGCTGGCATAAATTTCGGCAAACTGAGCGCGAGAAGCCTTAAAACCCACCGTGCTCGCATTGGCGATGTTATTACTAATGACGTCGAGGTTAGCCTGCGCTGCCTTGATGCCGGAAATAGCGGTACTAAATGCCATGATGTAATCCTCTTGAGTTTTGCTTTAGAAAAATTCTTTCACTTCGTTGATGCCAAGGGACTGACCATTGGCAAGGTTTAGGGTCACCGTGTTGCCGGCGCCAATTGCGACTGATACCACCTGTTCGTGCGCAAATACCGGGGCGGCTTGGTTTGTGCCATTACGCTCTACTTCAGCGGAAATGCGGTACTGGCCCGGGGGTAGTGCATTGCCTTCGGCATCGATGCCATCCCAGACCACCGGCAATGTGCCGGAGCCCGCTGGCAATGTGCCGGAGAAAACCAGCTGTCCGCTCATGTCTTGAACGAAAAAACTGCCACCAGCGGCGTTGTTGCCCAAATCGACCGAGGCGCTCATACGCATGACCGGGTTGCCGTCGTTACTGGTGCCAATACGCTGAGATTGCCCACGTTGCTGTTGGTGGAAACACTGCGCCCCACCATTTGTGAGGCCTGCAATGCCTGTTGCCCAGTCAGGGTTTCTGTCAGGCCTGAAAAGCTTTCGTTAAGCTCTTGAATACCCGACACCTGAGTAAATTGCGCCAACTGACTCATAAAGGCCATTTGGTCCATCGGCTTGGTGGGATCCTGATTTTCCAGCTGAGCAATCATGAGTTGCAGAAACTCTTCAGAGCCCATTTCTTCGGCAGAACCCGCTTTACCTTTTTCAGCCGCTCGCGCTGGGTTTAATGACTCGAAAATTGATGCAGAGTCATTGGGATTATTGAGTGCATTTAAAGTCATGATCCGCCCCTCACTTGCCTAGCGTCAGCGTTCGCAACGCCAACTGCTTGGAGGTATTGATTACTTCGATAGCGCTTTGAAAAGATCGTGATGCCGACATCATGTTGGCCATTTGCTGGGTTACATCAATGTCGGGCTTGTAAATAAAGCCTTCCTCATCAGCGAGGGGGTGAGCAGGCTCGAATTCTTGTCGCGCCTCGCGCCCAATTTCTTCAATACTTTTTACACGCACACCCAATTGGTCAGACTCACCTTCTAAAACCGCCTGAAAGATGGGCGCCCTAGCTTTAAAAGTGTCTTCCGGTGTTGAGGCCACGGTGTTAGCGTTTGCCATGTTGGATGCAATCGTATTGATCCGCGTGGTTTGTGCCGATAACGCGGTGCTAGCTATGTTCATACTGTCAAAGAGGCTCATCGTTATTCTCCTTTAATGGCCGCACGCAGGCCTTTAATGCGTGAGTCCAGCAGGTTCAAGCTGGCCTGGTATTTAAGCGCGTTATCCATAAACTCCGCATGTTCGCGGTGGGTCTCTACGGTATTGCCATTTGTCTGCAAACTGCTGGGCTGGCGAAACTTAATATCAGACTCAACGCCCATTTGATTTTCAAAACCGGTCATATGGTTGGCCTNTGTGGCGCGCAGCTGCGCGCCCTCNTGGCTGCTACTGGCCTGAGTCATGGCCGCGCGNAAATCGATATCACGGGCCTTGTAATTAGGCGTTTCCGCATTCGCAATGTTGGCGCTCAACAGGTTCATTCGCTGCGATCGCAGCGCCAGTACCTGGGGCGAAATGCCTAATGCGTTGTCAAATCCAGCCATGGTGTGGCCTCCCTNTGTTCGCAATGTGTTATTCAAAACTCGTGCCAACTTAAAAATCCTATATAAATCAAACTGTTAAATACCACTTTCGGCAAGCGGCAAGTTTTTGGCGCCCTGTCGCCGGCAAAACTGAACCCAAAAAGCGGCAAGCCTTGCCGCCCTAAAACCTAGGGCGAACAAAGGCATCGCTACAGTCGAATAACTGCCGGGGAACTCAGATAGCCGGTGTTACGAAAAAAGTTGGCATTCCATTTGCATGGGTACTNGAAAACCCAATTAANGAGGTGGGAAATGTCAAAACATTGGCGGTACGCCCTTATAGGCGCCCTTACTTTTACTGCAACGATTAGCCAGGCCGACAGTGGCAACCACTCACTGTCTGATATTGCGAGTACTGCAGCACTCACGATGCAATCCCGTGCCGCAGATCAGGGCTATCAGCACATTGACGTGCAAGTGCGGCCCCTTGATGCCCGACTTGCACTTGCTCGATGCACCCGAGCCCTCGAGGCTCTCCCATCCAATAGCGAACGAGCGCTTGGCGCCGTCAGCGTGGGTATACGCTGCCCGGGAGAGGAGGTCTGGACGCTCTATGTACGCGGCGAAGTTTCTGCTAATCAGGTCATACCCGTACTCACGGGGGCGCTAAGACGCGGCGATCTTATTGGAAATAACGACATCGTCTTGGAAAAGCGGCGTATTACACAGGAATATGGCGGCATTGTCACCGAAATCGATGATTTGCTCGGCATGGAAGCACGGCGTAACCTCGATCCCGGAAGCCCATTAAGGCTCAATGACTTAGTAGCACCGATCCTTGTTGAGCGCGGACAAACCGTCAACATTATTAGTGGTGGCGGCGGGTTACGGGTGAGCATGCAAGGCAAGGCGTTGGCCAAAGGCAGTGCGGGAGATCGAGTACTGGTGTCTAACCTAACGTCAGGAACTAGGGTCGAGGGCGTAGTGACCGCCGATGGCTCGGTGATTATTCAGTAACACAGGAACACAGGCCTGAAGCAGACAGTGATAACATTGAAAATAAACCTAAAGTTTTCTCATATCCCGCCGCTACTGGGGTTAAGAAAAACCGCTCGACGTGCGCTTAGGCACATTGGAGTAAACCATGGCACCAATTGACATAGCCGGATCAGGGAGCCCAAGCCGCATCGACAGTGAACGTCGTGCCGCTGAAGCCCGCAGCGAGGAAAATCGCGGCTCGGCAACAAAAGCGGCAGCTCCCTCTGTAATGGGCGATGACCGCGTAGAGCTCACCGATACTGCAACGCGACTCAGCGCCCTAGCAGATGATGTTCGCGCCGCTAGTGGCGTTGATGTGGAGAAGGTTGAGGCTATACGACAGCGAATTGCCGACGGCCAATATGAAGTAGACGCTGGCCAGATTGCCGATGCATTGATACGACAGGAACAGGAGCTACTCTAATGTTAGCTGCTGCCGAACAGGACACATTAGCACCGGGGCTCGATACTTTGGCCCGTGAAGCCGAAGCGCTCACACGGGTTTTGCATGCCCTTGAAGCAGAGCACGATGCCCTGATAACGAGCGACGCGGAGCGACTGGAATCTGCAATTGCTGATAAAAATGATGCCCTAGAAGGCTACATGACAGCAAAGAGCGCCAGAGAAGCTGTTGGCATTACGCAAAATTTAGAGACGGTCACTAACCACCCGCAGCTCAGTGCCGGACAGCGCGCAACCGGCGTTGAGCTTAGTTCTGCCATTCGTGTGGCCGGAGAAAGCTGTAAAACCCTCAACCACCGCAACGGTATGTTGATCTCGGCTCTGCGGGATCGTACCCAGCAGGCTATTAATATTGTACGGGGCAACGACACGGGCGTGACGCTTTACGGTCAGCAGGGCAATGCGCACCTTGACGGCGGCAGTCGAGTTCTGGGAACAGCCTAGCAACACTGAGTTAGGCTAATGTCCGAGCGGCCTCACCGAGGGCTCGGGTGTGAGCCATGTACCTAGTTGCAACCAAACATTGTTTTAATTTTTTAGGTGCAATCATTTAGGTGCAATCACTGAGATGCCTTCACCTCGGTGCAGTCGCGGGTTTAATCACAGCCAGTAAGGTCTGCGCAGAGCTTCTTCTAATAATCGCCAAGACCTGGCAACGCTTGCAAAAAATGCCATCAAAAAACCACATGTCCGAAGGCTCGAGTCTGGCAACCTAGGCGTCATAACGACAGGGCAAGGTCGCGTCAGGACTAATCCATAACGGTCCGGCAGCTATGGACTCGCTATGTCCTCGGGGGCAAACCGCGGTTTTTGCTCACCATCAACTTCAACCCACTCAACAAACATTTCCAAAGGCCTTATCCACAGAGCACCCTCGCCATAAAGAGGCCGATAAACCACGTGACGCTCCTCTGTTTCCGAGTGCGTGGCAACACCCAACACCTCATAGGCCCCACCTTTGTAGTGCCGATAGCGGCCAGGGCGAGGATCTGTGCTTTGACTCATGCCTCTAGCCCACCAAAGGCTTGCAGTAGGGCCGGCCAAAGCTCTGCCAGAGTTTCACTCATCAGCAAGAAATCGGCGTCACGTCTGGCCAAAGGGTCTTCATTGATATCGTCGTGTGCTGTTGTTAGTGCCTCAGCAAACTTCAGACGACGAATGACTAAATCAGCACCGAGTACAAATTCCAGCCGCCCCTGCCAAGCTAAAGCCAAGCGCTGAACCTGTTTACCCGACTCGATATGCGCTCTAATTTCGTCACAATCAAGCAACATACTGCGCGCTCGAACAACACCGCCCTCCTCTCCGGGCTCAACGAGGTCGGCCTCGGTACCCAACTCAAAACCCTCGGGTAGCTGATCGTGCAGTAACCACTCAGACATTACTGCGGCAGGATTCTTCCGCGTCACAGGCAACACAGCAGGCAAGCTGCCTAGTGCCTCACGCAACGCCGAGAGAAAGTCTTCAGCCCGGGGGGCGCTGGCATTGTTCACCCACAACCAGCCATCTTTCTCAAAGACCATAGCTTCAATACTGCGCGCCCGGGTGAAAGCCCGAGGCATAAGGTCTTGCGTGACTTCGTCGGTAAGCTGCAGCCGCTCCTTGCGATGCACTTTACGCGCCTCTGCAGTCTGAATTTGCAGTACTCGACTGCCAACCTCGTCGCGAATTACTGATGACGGCAGCAGTTTCTCTTCGCGTTTGAGCCGCAGTAACCAGTAAGGGCCTGCCGCATGAACCAGCGATTCGACGCTGTCATCGAGCGCCGCGACCCAGCCCGCACTTAAGGGCTGTGCCGGGCGACAGGGAGTGAAGGGGCGAGACTCTAAGCGCTGAGCCATTGCCTCAGCATCGAGTCCCAAACGCTCAGGTAGTCGGTAAGCACGTAAATTTCGAAACCACATGGTGTCATCCAAGTTCAGGGAGAAAAAAAGCACCCCAACTCGCAAGCCTACGGGTACGCCGAGGAGTTTAGCGTGAACCACCTTTAAAAGGTCGTACTAAACGCTAATTTCCCTACCAATAGCCCACACAAGGCAGCCAGCAAACCCCATAATAGGGAATCTTATTTTTACAATGAGCNACNCTATGCAGTTTTTGCACACCATGATCCGCGCCAGCAGTTTAGACANCACCCTCGACTTCTTTTGCAACAAGTTGGGGCTGATAGAGGTAAATCGGTACGACAGCGAGGCCGGACGATTTACGCTCGTTTTCCTCGCTGCCCCCGATGATGTCGAACGAGCTCATAGCGATCAGGCGCCACTGGTTGAGATTACCTACAATTGGGATTCTGAAACCTATGACGGCGGCAGGAATTTTGGCCACTTGGCCTACCGGGTTGAAGATATCTACGCGACCTGTACCAGCCTGATGACCAAAGGCGTCACCATTAACCGCCCACCCCGCGACGGTCGCATGGCGTTCATCCGCTCCCCCGACGGCATCTCCGTAGAATTACTGCAGGCAGGGGATGCCTTACCCGCCGCGGAACCCTGGGCATCGATGGAAAACACCGGCAGCTGGTAGNTAGCTGCTGCTGGGTCGCAACCGCTGGTAGTTNCCAACTGACAGTTACAAGCGATGGTCGGTTAGGCCCTAAAGAGCTGCACGGTAAATAAACTGCAAAATNTTCAGTCGGCTTTGTGGTGCATTCACCAAAGGCNAATGCACCAATACCGAGTGAAAGTAGAACAAAGGATTACTGAGCGGCGATGAAATCGAGCATCCAGCGGGCCACGCGCTCGCCCTGATGGTCATGCTTTTCGAGGGTAGCAAGGCCCTCTGCAACCCTAGCCTCGCCGATCATTTCACGCCGAAGCGCCATAATATCCCGGGAATATTCAGGAATGAATTCAGGGTGCCCTTGAAAGGTAAGTATGTGCTCACCAATCCTGAAGCCCGCAATATCACAGTGATCGTTACGAGCAATGACCTGCGCACCCTCTGGAGCCAACATGACCTGATCCTGGTGTGACGCCAGTAACTGCAAATCCACGCCCTGACCATCGGCCAGTAGCTGCGTGTCTGAAACACTGTAAACCTGCACGCCACAACCCCAGCCTTTAGCCGACTTATCGACCAAACCGCCCAGAGCCCTAGCGACTAGCTGGTGGCCAAAGCAGATGCCCACTAACTTGACCTTCACTAGGTGGGCGTGACGAATAAAATCCTCAAGGGCACGGATCCAAGGCTTGTCATCATAAGCACTACTTTTGCTGCCGGTAATGATGTAACCATCCACTGCTGACAGATCTTCTGGCAGCTCACCGGCTTCAACATCCCAGGTGCAAAATTCTAGGTCTGGGTCGACCTGGCGTAACAAGGCTTCAAACATGTCGGGGTATTCGCCATAGGTACCCACCCACTCTGGCCGTACAGTATCGGTTTTTAGAATTCCAATTTTCATAACGCTTAAATTCCTTGGCCGTGTCCGCGCAAGCCGCCGCGCCGATTTTACTTTAAGGGCGTAGTGTACCCGAACTCATTATCCGAGACTGAAACCGCAGCAAATGCCTAGGCAGGTGCGCAACTTTGAAACGCGCGCTATATGAAAGAAGTCGGCTCCAGGTAAGGCGCTGCCTGATATCCCGATGGCCATGCAGAGACTATCTCGAACAAACCGCAGCGACCCTCAAAAAACAACGGCGACTGATGCCTCTTCTGTACGGTTGCCTATTGCCAACGGCGTAGCCCCCGTGGCCATACCAGTGTTGCGTGTTTTGCTTGGGGCAGTCACTACCGAAGACACTGGGCAACAGACAAGGCATAACCATTGAGTCAGCAGTGACGTCATTGGAGTGCTGCGCCAAAATGACCCGATTTAAGCTGCATGCTGGGGTCCAAGCTCGGCTAAACTTAACGCTGCGGTTTTACAATTATCTGGCCGCGGCAATGAAAGCAGTAAGAAACTGCTGCTGCAACCACCGAGGACGTCCCAGATAACGGCGCCACCCAACGTAACATCTTCAACGAGGCAAAAATGGTTCGTACGATCAGCCAAAAATTACTGTCTCTTGCCGCTTTGGCAGGCGCAATGGTGTTTTCAACGTTGTCCCTGGGAAGCACCGACTACGTAGGTACAGCAACCTGTGCGGGCTGTCACGAGCAGCCCTTCGCCGATTGGCAGGGCTCCCACCATGACCTAGCCATGCAGGCGGTTACCGAAAAATCTGTGCTGGGAAACTTTAACGACGCCACGTTTACCTATGCGGGCACAACTTCCAACTTTTATCGCAAAGATGATGCTTTTTGGGTACGCACCGACAACGCAGCCGGAGAGCTCGAGGACTTTCGCGTTGCTTGGGTCTTTGGCGTCTTTCCCTTGCAACAGTATTTGCTGCCAATCGGCAACGGCAAACTACAGGCCTTAACCATTGCCTGGGATGCCCGTTCAAAATCTGAAGGAGGGCAGCGTTGGTACCACCTCTATCCCGATGAAGCGATTAAAGCCGGGGATCCCTTACATTGGACGGGCCCGTACCAGAACTGGAATACACGTTGCGCCGAATGTCATAGCACCAATGTACAAAAGCACTACAACCCCACAGAGGGCAGTTTTGCGACGACATGGGACGCCGACAATGTCGGCTGCGAAGGCTGCCATGGACCCGGAGCTCAGCACGTTGCATTAGTAAAAGAAAATACCACTGCGCAAGCACCCTATGGCGGATTTGAAATGTCCCTCGCAGCAAAGGGCCAGTGGGCTTGGGCTGAGAATGCCAGTATTGCCCACCGCAGCAGCCCACTCACTGACAACATTCAAATTGACAACTGTGCCCGCTGCCACGCGCGCCGCAGTACCCTTGGGGACTACCACTACGGTGCCGACCTACTCGACACCCACCGGCTATCGCTTATTGAGGAGCCACTCTATTGGCCTGATGGCCAAATTCGCGATGAGGTATACGTCTACGGGTCTTTTGTACAAAGCAAAATGCATCAAGCGGGTGTTGTCTGTACCAACTGCCACAACCCCCACAGCAACACCCCAATTGCCGAAGGTAATGGGCTATGCGCTCAATGCCATATGCCCACCACCTATGACTCGCCCCAGCACCATCGACACGCGGCAAATAGCACCGGCGCCCAATGCGTTGAATGCCACATGCCCGCGCAACTCTACATGGGTGTCGATTCACGCCGGGATCACAGCATGCGCATTCCCAGACCCGATCTGTCATTGATGACCGGCAGCCCCAATGCCTGCACCCAGTGCCATACAGACCAATCAAACTCCTGGGCCCTCGATAGTCTTCGCGATTGGGGCATTAAATTTGATAGCCCACGCCGTCATCCAGCAATGGCTCTGCGGGGTGCCCACGCACAAGATATTCGCAGTCGACCCTCGCTGAAAAAGATTATTGATGACACCTCAGCTACGCCCATATTGCGCGCTTCTGCGCTGGTGCAGTACGGCAACTTGGCACCACCCGATCTATCCCAGACTGCCGGTATGCTGCTAGCCTCAAAAAATACGCTTCTACGCAGCAGCGCTGTACGCGCCAGCGCGCCCCTGCCGCCGACACAGCGTTACCTTATGTTGCGCACACTTATTAACGATCCGGTTCAAGGTGTGCGTATGGCTGTTGCAGAACAACTCGCCTCCACACCGCTGGAAGAGTTACGTCAACAGGATCTACCGCCATTGTTAGCGCTATTTAGCGAGTACGAACGCGTCCTAACCGAGCATGCTGATATGCCCTCCTCACTACTGCAGCTTGCCAATTACTGGCTCGCTCGGGGTGACATTGGTCGCGCAGAAGCGTCACTGCGAGAAGCCCTTCGGATTAACCCACAGCTTGACCCGGCTCGGGTCAATCTAGCCGATGTCCTGCGTGCTCAGGGCCGGGACAACGAGGCACGGGCGCTGCTAAAGCAAGGTATTGCGACCTCACTAGCGCCAGGTGCGCTGCATCACTCGCTAGGTCTGTTAGAGTTTCGAGAAGGTAATAGCACCGCCGCCATCACCGAACTGGCCAAGGCTGCCGAGCTGGAGGCCCAAGGCTCGCGCCACCGCTATGTGTATGCCATTGCGCTTCATGATACCGGACAACCTTCACAGGCCTTCGCGCTACTGGAACAGCTCAATCAGGACCAGCCCGGCAACCCTGAAGTGCTCTCAGCGCTAATCAGCTATGCAGAGGGAGCGGGCGATGTTGCAAAACAAGGGCGCTATCAAGGTCAGCTACAAGGGGTTTTGCAAAGTGCCGGGGTGCGGTGATCGACTCACTTTTCAACGAGTTTCAGATTAACGCTCACGGGGACTACCGCGGCAATTGCCTCTAGACCTGCAATCTTTCGCAATGCCGCAACGCCCCCCTCTAAGCCAAAGTCAGCGGCCGATATTAAAATAGGCCGCACAGTGCTAACCCAGGCGCGTCCTCCTACGGATACAATGCGCAAGTGCGCCTCTCCCGTGCTCTCAATACCGTGCAGTGACAGCGTAAAAGGCTTAACAAGTTCTAAAGGTGCCCCCGATTCAACCTGAGCAAGCTCTTGCATATCGAGCTGCGCAGTGACCACAGCTTCGGGATATTGCATGACCTCGAAAAATAGATCGCGCATGCGCTGGTTACGAATATCAACCTGCGTCTCGACCGTGCTGAGATCAATACTAACCTTCAACTGCCCCTTTTTATTGAGGCTGCCGGTAACGCCTGAAAAATAATTATGTTCAGCAATGGCATTATTTTTAATCGATACATAACCCACCTTAGATGCTGCGGTAAGCCGCCAATCTGCAAGGGTTGCCTGGGTAACAAGCAGCAATAAAACGCAGGTAAGTGATCGAATCCAAATTGGCATGGGTATCTCCTCAGGTGCCGACTATTACGCAATAGTGGCTTATCCGGCGATGTCGGCCAAGTCGCCCTTCGACTCAAGCCAAGTTTTTCTGTCACCTGATCGTTTCTTGGCCAGCAGCATATCAAAAGTGCCGTGGGTATCGGCATCGGCATCGAGCACCAACTGCACTAACCGTCGAGTATCAGGATCCATTGTTGTCTCACGGAGCTGCCCTGGATTCATCTCTCCCAACCCCTTAAAACGCTGGACGTTGGGTTTGGCACGCTTATTTTCTGCCGCCAAACGCTCGAGTATGCCGTTGCGCTCAGCGTCGTCGAGTGCGTAATACACCTCTTTACCGACATCGATTCGATACAAGGGCGGCATGGCGACATAAACATGCCCCGCTCGCACCAGCGGCTGGAAATGCCGTAAAAATAGTGCGCAGATCAGGGTCGCAATGTGCAAACCATCGGAGTCTGCGTCAGCTAGAATGCAGACCTTGTGATAGCGCAACCCCGATAGATCATCGCTAGCCGGATCGATCCCTATAGCCACAGATATATTGTAAACCTCTGCGGAGGCGAGAATTTCTTGAGCATCGACCTCCCAGGTATTCAAAATCTTACCGCGCAGGGGCAAGATCGCCTGAAACTCACGGTTTCGAGCCTGTTTGGCCGAGCCACCAGCCGAGTCTCCCTCGACCAGAAATAACTCACCATAAGCGGGATCTTCAGAGGTGCAGTCTGCTAGCTTGCCCGGTAGTGCAGGACCTGAAGTTACCTTTTTTCGCACGACTTTTTTGGCCGAACGCAAGCGCGCTTGCGCGCGATTAATAAACAGCTCAGCTAACAACTCCGCCTCATCGGTGTGCTGATTTAACCAGAGGCTAAAGGCATCTTTCGCCACGCCAGAAACAAAGCCTGCAGCCTCCCGGGAAGACAAACGCTCTTTGGTCTGCCCAGAAAATTGCGGGTCCTGAAGCTTTGACGACAGTACAAAACAACAGCGGTCCCAAATATCCTCTGCGGTCAGCTTTACCCCACGGGGCAAGAGACTGCGGAGCTCACAGAATTCGCGCAAAGCCTCAAGTAAGCCCGAGCGAAATCCATTAACGTGCGTGCCCCCCTGGGCCGTGGGTATTAAATTGACATAGGACTCAGCGACTACATCACCACCCTCGGGGAGCCACTGAATGGCCCAATCGACCGCCTCAGTCTCACCACTAAAATGATTCGTGAAGGGCTTTTCTGGAATGACGGGATAATCGATGGTCGCATCCAACAGATAGTCAGAAATGCCATCTTCATAAAACCATTCGCTACGCTCATTTTTTTTCTCATCGAGTAGCGTGACACGCAGGCCAGGGCATAATACGGCCTTGGCGCGAAGGACATGAATTAAACGGGGCATAGAAAAGTTAGGAGAGTCAAAATACTGTGGGTCGGGGTCAAACCGAATTTGAGTACCGGTGTTGCGTTTGCCGCAGGTACCGGCTACTGCAAGGTCTTCAACTTTTTCGCCGCCCTCAAAAGCCATGGTGTAAATGTTGCCATCGCGCTTGATCGTAATATCGAGCCTTTTTGACAGCGCGTTGACCACCGACACGCCGACGCCGTGGAGGCCACCACTAAATTGATAGTTTTTGTCTGAAAATTTACCGCCAGCATGCAGGGTCGATAAAATCACCTCGACCCCAGGCAGTTTTTGAACAGGGTGCAAATCGACCGGCATACCCCGACCGTTATCTTGAATGCTAATACCACCGGTACTGTGCAACACAACGTCTACCTGATCAGCATGACCGGCCAAAGCCTCGTCTACCGAGTTGTCGATTACCTCTTGAGCAAGGTGATTGGGCCGCAGCGTATCGGTATACATACCGGGACGTTTGCGCACGGGTTCTAACCCGGTGAGGACCTCAATTGCATCGGCGTTGTACTGGCTCATTGGCGTTTTGTCATTCTCTGTCGGTATCAGACTATTGTTAGGTCAATTTTTCATGACTCATGAATCAGCCGAAACAGGCACTGAGCCCACCCCGCCGCGTATTTTAAGCTTAAAGGTAGCCGCCCGAGTCTAGATCTACCGGAAACTCCCGGTCGGTGACCCGCTCGACACCAGTCTCAATCTCACCCGAGGGTGCTAATCGCAACCAGCGGTATCCGGGTGCTTGATCGCCTACCTTAAAATTTACCTGATTAGGCGCAAATTGAATGCACGTGGATGGTGTCGTGAGGTAGCGAATGTTGCCACTTATTTGGTCACTTTCTTGATGAACATGTCCCGCTATGACCACAGCCTGCTTTCGACAGCGCTGCACCTCAAGCTCAAATGCCGAGCTGTTAGCGACGCGCTGGGGGTCTAACCAATCACAACCCACTGGCTGCAAGGGATGATGCAAGGCCACAAGCAGATGCTTCCCCTCCTGATTAGCCCTGTCGACAGCCTGAGATAGTGCGTCGAGCTCATTGGCAGCAAGATACCCCCCCACTTCATCGGTTTGCTGGGAATCAAGCATCACAACCAACCAATGGGGGTTTGTAACGGTTCGAATAAAGCGCTCGCGATCTACCACAGACTCATCGCAGTCATCGTGGTTACCGGGCAACCAAAAACTTGGAGCGGGAATGGCCTCCAGTGCCTGTGCGAAGCGCTGATAGGCATCACCTGCCCCATCTCCGGCGATATCACCAGTAATCAATAGTGCATCGGGTGGCTCCGGGCGAGCCTCGACCAGCTCAAGAACAGCAGCCAGCGAATCATCGGTATCGACGTTGAGTAATCGGCCACCCCGAGCAGCCATAAGATGGGCATCGGTGACCTGAACGAGCGTGAGGGTATCACCGTTATTCAGGGTGTAATTACCACGTAAAGCGCTATTCATGGCCAGAAGGCATCCATGAAGTGAAATCAGTCGTCAGTCGGCCCTCAGCCAAACAGAGCTCGAGTATTTCGGCGAGGTATCGGTTCTGCTGAATTTTTTCATCCCGTTGGTACATGTTGGGGTTGGGGTAATCGTAACGACCCTCAAGGTGTCGATGACGCTGAAAGGCTACAATTTCAGCCATGCTGGCATCGTGGTAGAGCCTAAGATCTAAATTCATTGCCGGTAAACCCTGCTGGCCCCGTTGAGTTACACGGAACAGNGTGGTGTAGCGGGTGCGCTCAACAACATCAAACACTAGGGTTAAGTGATCCGCTGTGATCTCAACAGAGTTGTTCGTTTCATAACCCGGAAAAACACGCAGCAAACGCAGATAGTTGGTTTCGCACAAACTGTGCAAATCGCCAATGTCTACGCTGTACCGCGACCGCCTGTTTCGGGTGCGACCCATTTGTTCCTTCATCGGATTCTCTTTAGCCATAGTCGGAGTGTAGCAATAGCTGAGGCCCAGCGCAGGATAGAAACAACGACGGACTGTTTTGGATCTGTCGTATCAGGTTAAAAGTTCACCTTCACCGGGCTGCGTCGAGTGTTAGACTATGNCCCGCGAAACCGCGCTCACTTAAGGAGTTTCCATGACACCCCTGTTTATCCGCCGCACCCTGCTAGGGCTCGCCGTGGCGGTCTTAATGCCCATAAGCTCACAGAGCTACAGCGACACATTACTCGATATTTATGAACTGGCGCTGCAAAACGATGCTCAGCTGCGCGCGCAGGAAGCCCAATACCTTGCCAATTTGGAAACAGAAAATCTGGCACTGTCAGCACTTCTACCTCAAGTAAGCGCCGGGTACAGTATTTCAGGCAATGTGAATGAGACGGTAAGCCCGCAAATCGTTGGCTTTGACGGCGATCCCAGCACTGGCCAAACCGTTCCCATCATCGCCGATGGCTTTAACAAGCGAGACACCGAAACCGAGGGCTGGAATGTCGCCCTTGCNCAGCCCCTGTTTGATCTCTCTGCCTGGTACAACTTGCAGTCAGGGCAGGAGTTCAGCAAACAAGCCGAGGCGGAATTTGCTGCAGCAACGCAAAACTTGATTGTACGCACAGTCGATGCTTACTTGGCGGTCCTGCGAGCTCAAGATAATTTAGCAGCTGCCTCAGCCGCTGAACGCGCTTTCTCACGACAACTGGAACAAACCCAGCAACGTTTTGAGGTTGGCCTCATAGCCATCACTGACGTCTACGAGGCTGAAGCGGCCCGAGATTTAGCCGAGGTTCAGCGCATTGTTGAAGAAAACAATGTTGCAGTGGCCAAGGAGCGACTGTCTATTTTGACCGGGCAAACACACGGTGACCTTTTCCGTCTCAGTGAAGACTTTGAGGCACAGCCCCCAGCGCCTGCGGATCGTGCAGCATGGGTAAAGTTTGCCTTGGATAATAACTACGATCTAGCAGCAGCACGGTACGCCGAAGAGTCAGCGAGGCAGGGGGCCAAAGCGAGCGCTATGGGGCATGCTCCGACCGTCACGGCGAGTTATCAGTACTCGGACACAGACACCGATGGAAGCCAGATCTCTGAACCGCGACAATTATTCCAAATACAACCCGACTCCCAAGATACCCGTGAAGTGTGGGAAGTTCGCTTAAACGTGCCCATTTTTCAGGGTGGGCGCCTGCATGCCCAGCGGCGACAATCGGCTCAACAACATATTGCTGCGAAAGAAAGCCGCGTAAACCTTGAGCGCACGACGATCACTAACGCACGCTCGCTGCACATGACTGTGAAATCTGATGCCGCCCGCGTCAGAGCTCGTAAGCAGTCGATTCGCTCGGCGCAAAGCGCACTCGATGCTACTGAAGCCGGCTATGACGTTGGAACGCGAAACATTGTTGACGTGCTGAACGCACAAAACCTGCTTTACACCTCGTTACGAGACTACGCCAACGCACGCTATGACTATGTCGTGAACCTGCTCAGGCTCAAAGAAAACTCGGGGACGCTATCACCCGACGATGTCGCGCGACTCGATGCAGCGCTAATTCCACCCCCGCCAGCATCCGCCGCGGGTACTGAAAGTGAGCCCGACGGCACGACGCCCTGATTAACCAGATCAGGGTTGACGCTAGCCGTCGCTCTCTCGGTTTTATTGAGCCCCC
>JGI26260J51721_1000309_pt1 | contig 21505 bp, 21 predicted proteins | sample SaaInlV_120m_DNA_4_FD_51721 | JGI IMG/M metagenome (IMG submission 51721)
TTTAATAAACTGGGGAAAGGCGGCGCGGTGGGCTCCAACGCCTTTGGCCCGGCAGCTGCATTGTCACAGTGCCGGGGATATAATTCGTAGAATGATCAATATCCGTTCCATCTCGCGCTGGTTATAGGCCCCTCTGTGCCGCTGCACAACTGGCTTGACGCAGAGAGTTTGCCGCAGGGCTGAAAATTGGACCTAAAACCCTTCAGCGCGTCCGATCCGACAGGAAAACGCCCAAGAGTGCCCGCTTCATGAGGCCTGTCACACTGGGGGATGCCCCCGGCTGAAAGGCAAGGGGGCGGCACAGCTGCATGGCTGCAACCCCCACCCGCGCGGTCAAAGCGCCATTGATGACACCTTCGCCGAATTTTCTGGAAAACTTGGCCAAAACAGACCCTCCCGCAACCGACCCAATGAGATCATCACCAATGGCCACAGCCCCCGTTGCAATCACATGGGCCAAGACCAGACGCGTCAAACGCCAACTGCCAAAAAATCCTGAACGGCCGCCATATATCTCAGCAATCTTGCGGATCATGCGCAGATTGGTGACCAGAGTTGCGACCACATCCACCAAGGCGAGCGGCATCAAAGCGGTGAGGGTCGTAACCTGCCGGGCTGCGGCCTCGATCGTTTGCTCGGCCAAACGGTCCAAAGGCGATAGCAGCGCGCGTTCTGCCGCCTCCATCATCCCATCGGCATCAAATATGTCTGGTTTTTGCTCCGAAAAACGGGCCATCTGCCAACGCAGCTCCTCCCGGCCACGGTAGAGTGCCTCAAGCTCGGCACAGACAAACTGCGCCTCGGCCAGCACCCCAGACCCGCGCGCAGCGCTGGCCCTTTGCTGAATTTGATCAATCCGCGTCAAACGGCGCAGGGCCGAGATTTCCTTGCCGACCAAGACCAAGGTCGCAACGCTGCACCCACCAATAAGGCAACGGCCAACCACCCCAGGGAGGGAAAGCGCACAATCAGCCCGGTCAGAAATTCCCAGATGGCCAGGCACATACTCATCACCACAAAGGCGCTGAAAAACCCAAAAGCCCAGCGCAGCGCCCGGCCAGGGCGGCGACCGAGCAACAGCGTTGTCGCCTGAAAACTGGTAGAGCGCTGCCCCGCATCCAGCCCCGCCTCAGGGATGGGTGGGGCGGTTTCCGGCGTCACATCTTGATCTGATGCCGGCAGCTCTACAACCAAAGGCGCATTGCGTTTCTCATCCATGGGTCTGCCTCCAACACAGCATCATATCAGGCAGGTTGTAATCATTATCCTGCCCATCACTGGTCTCCACCACCTGAAAGCCCAAGCTGCAATAAAACCCCTGCGCCCTCCGGTCACTTTGAAACACCCAAAGCCGAAGCTGGTCACATTGGGATTGCGCATAGCTCATGGCCGCGCGCCCAAACCCGCGCCTTTGAAACTCCGAACGAATATAAAGCGATTGCACGATATCCCTTTCCAGAGCCAAAAATCCAACGCACTGCCCCCGCCAGTGCAACATCGTCACCTCAGAGTGATCCAGCAAGACACGGCCATAATCGGCCCGCTCCACCGGATCATGCACCGGAGGAATCCAGCTGTTCGCCAGATACCATTCCTCCAAAATTGCGCTGATCTCTGTGGCATCAGACAGGTCAGCCCGAGTGAAATGCAGGCTCACAAGACATCTCCAATCAAAAATTGCAGAGCTCGATCCAGGCGGATATGGGGCGGTCCGTAGCCCGGCGGCAAAGACAATGGCGCCGGAGCAAAGGCTTGATCGTGAAACGCACCCTCCTCCCACTGCGAAACGCCGGCCCGGGCTTGCGCCAAAACCCGCGCGGGCGAGGCTGGAAACTCCCCGGGATAAAATCCCACGGTCTTACCAGACCCCAGCGCCAAGCCCTTTACGGCAGGCAAGCTTTGCCCGTGCCTATCCAAATCAATCTCAACCGTATTGCGCAGGGCCGCCATCGCGATTGAGCTGGTCAAGGCTCCCTTGAACCGCGCCGTGTCCCGCGCCGATTGCGTGAGCGCGGCCACCAAATCTTGCAATGCGCCATGCTGTAGGTGATGCAAGTGATCGGCCTTTGAGGCGGCAAATAAAATCCGGTCGATGCGCCGCCCGCGCAGCAATTCGCGCAAAAATCCCCGCTTTCCTGGACGAAACGCCCTCAAAATGCCCGTCATCGCCTGCTCAAGATCCGCGACGGCTGCCGGGCCGTCCGACAAGCTCTTCAGCAGATCCACCAAAACAATTAGCCGATCCAATTTCGCAAAATGATCGTGAAAGAACGGCTTCACGATTTTCTCTTGATAGGCCTCAAACCGCCGCTGCATTTCCGCACGCAAAGACCGCTTATCGCCCGCGCCCTTGGGCAAAGGCGCAAAGGTCAACACGGGGGAGCCGGCCAAATCACCAGGCAAAAGCATGCGCCCCGGGGTTAAATTTGAAAACCCTGCTTGCCGCGCCGCTGTGAGATAGGCCGCATAGGCTTTGGCCAATTGGGAGGCACTGACATCATCAAAGGGTTTTGCCCCGTCAACCGTGTGCAGTTTGGCGCAATATTCACTGGCCTGCGCGCGTCCTTCAGCCGATTGCAACGCTTGCTCTGACCACTGATCATAGGTCAAATCCAATAACCCCAAATCAAGCAGCCATTCGCCGGGATAATCCACAATGTCCAGATGCACCGTTTTTGGCGGCGCCATGGCCGCGAACATCCCCTGCGGCGCCAGTTTGAACGACAGGCGCAACTGGCTGATGGTTTGGGTGCCTGGTGGCCATTGCGGCGCGGGGCGCAGTAACGAATCGAGATTGGCCTCATAGTCAAAGCGCGCCAGCGTATCATCGGGCTGAGGCTGTAAAAAACTGGCCTGAATGCGCCCCTCACTGGCGGCCAAGAGCTGCGGCATCCGCCCACGGTTCAGCAGATTGGCCACCAAAGAGGTAATGAACACAGTTTTTCCCGCACGGCTGAGCCCGGTCACCCCAAGCCGGATAACCCGATCAGTGAAACGCCCGGAGACCGCACCAACTGCGCTGCCTGCAGCATTGCCCAGGCGATCTGTCACTGAAGTTAAAACCATAGGGTCCCTTTGTCTTTGTTCCATAGATAGGAAGCTGTGTCCGCTTTGCCTAGGCTTAAACTGTCCTATGCGCGCATCTAAAAGACCTCCGCATAACGCCATTTCAACACGACATGAGGGCAGCGCCTGCCGGGGGGGCAGGCAGGCGCTGCCCGGTGTTGCCACTGGGTAAAGTGTTTTGGCGTAGCGGTTGGGGTATGCAGAGGTCTTTCTAAGCAATTCAAGTCAGGCTTTGCGGCAATTGCCAAATTCGCATGTACGGGGTAATGGCAGATCCATGCCTCGATATGCTCTCAAAATTGAATACCATGGCCAAGGTTTCTATGGCTGGCAGCGGCAAAATGATCTGCCCACCGTGCAAAGTGCACTGGAGCAGGCTTTGGCACAGCTTGAGCCTGATCTGCCCAGCATCGCGGCCGCCGGGCGCACCGATACGGGCGTGCATGGGCTGGGACAGGTCGCCCATTGCGACATGCGCAAAGCTTGGGATCCAATAAAACTCAAAGGCGCGCTGAATTATCACCTGAAACCCAATCGCATTGCCGTGCTCGATTGCCGGCAAGTGGATCCAGATTGGCATGCGCGCTTTTCCGCGATTGGCCGCGACTACCTGTTTCGACTTGTCTGCCGCGCGGCCCCGGTGACCCATGATGCCGGTTTGGTCTGGCAATCCAGGCACCCGCTGGATGCAGACGCCATGCGCGCTGGCGCCGCTTTTCTTGTCGGCAACCATGACTTCACGACTTTCCGCTCAACCATGTGTCAAGCGAAAAGCCCGATCAAAACCTTGGATGTCTTGGATATCACCACCCATGACTACCACGAGGGCCAAGAGATTCGCTTTCACGTCAAAGCTCGCAGCTTTCTGCACAATCAAGTGCGCAGTCTGGTCGGTACGCTTGAACGGGTCGGCGCCGGGGCTTGGCCGCCCGAGCGGGTGGCGGAGGCATTGGCGGCCCGCGACCGCGCCGCCTGCGGGCCGGTTTGCCCGCCCGATGGGCTCTATCTTGAACATGTGCGCTATGAACAGGACGTGTTCAGCTGGCCTTAGTCAGTATAACCTAGTCATTATCACTCAAACCAGCCCCCGCCCCCGCAAGACGGGAGGCGTCGGTCTCTGGCACATAGGTCAATGCGGCNAAGCTGGCGACCTGCTGCCAAATTTCGGGCACCACTGCGCCGCGTGATACCTGCNNACGNACCGCCTCTTNTTCGGTNAAAACCACATCCGCCCCCTCCNCTGCAATCGACAGGCCGCGGGAGCGNGCGAGTGCATGGGCCAGATCACAGGCCGCCAAGCCGCAGAGACGCACCGGCTTCACCCCCAGCGCGGCCGCATCCGCACAGGCCGAAAAATCGCGCAGCAAAGCGGCATCCTGCACCGTCAGCCCGTCGGAAAAATCAAACTTCGCAGGCTTCATAGGCAGGGCTAAATGCGGCAGCAAGGCGCCCAAGGCTTGCGGGCTTTCCGCCAAAGCCACGGCCACCTCTTGGGCCTGCCCCATTGGAACCCCCACGCCCCGGCAGGCTTTGAGCACCAGCATTTGCAGCTCATTGGACGAGACGATCATGGCGCAGACACCGGAAGCCACCAATCATCGCGCGCAGTGCCATCGGCCAAATCTTGCGCCAGAGGTGCCCCCTGCGCCAGGGTAATCCGGGTCCAAAGCTGCGACTTTGGATCAAATTTACTGGCCCCAAAGAACGACAATTTGCAGCGCAGCATATCAATTGGCGCCATATCCGCATCCACCAGATTGTCGCGAATCTCCGCATATGGATTTTGGGCCAAAGCCTGCACCCGCTGCACGGCATAGCGATGTTCAGGCAATTGTGCCAAAAACTGCCAAATAGGCCCGCTGTGACCGGTTAAATCCTTGGCAAGCTCCTGAATGCGGCGCGCGATATCAAGCGGGCTTTCCCGATCTGCACCCGGCTCCGATTGGCGCTGCCCGATGCGTGGCTCCAACTTGGCTTCAGAGACATACCAAAATTGCGCGCTGGCTTGCGGATCTGTGAAATCAATCTCGGTGGCAAATGCGCAATGCTCCTGCAAAAGCCCGCGCAGCTCATCACAGCTCATCTGCGGCTGCAAAACAGGGTCAAACGGGTTGGCCATACACTCTGTCAACCCATCCACCACATCGTCAAAAGGCTCGATCAGCCAGCTGACAGCCAGTTCTTGCAAATCAAAGCTGCCTGCACGGCTACGCTCCAAAAGCGCTTCAACAGCACCCTCCTGGCACAGCCCAGCCTCGGTCAGCCCCTGCGTGAGCCGCGCCCATTCTTGCCGCAGTGTGACAATCCGCGCTTGATGCATCGGGTCAGGGATATTCCACTCAAGCAAGTGTTGCGCGGCCCGGCGCGCCAGGGCCATTAGCCTCTGTGCCACGCCTTCGTCAATCTGCGCCGCGCGCACCCGCGCCAAAGCGGTCTCACGGCAAATCATCCAGGAGTGCAGCAAGAGGGGATGCGACACCAAAAACGGTGCCATGCCCAAGCCGGTTGAATTGCCAATGCCCAATTGCCGTTTCACCCGCGCCGGAAGAGGCGCCCCACCCATATGCTCAATCAAATCATGGGTGAAGGTGCGGATCAGCCAAACGGTGAGCATTTCGGCCATGAAGGGCCCTTCAAGCCCCGGTCGTTGCGCCACGACACGCCGATCAGCAATGCCAAACTTGCCGTTGCCGTAAACCGCCGTGGTGCGCATCAAATAGCCGATCTGATGGATCATCCCCATCGGCAAGGCGCTGCCCGCGCGCAGGGCACCGACAATCTGCTCAAACAAGCGGACGGATTTATTGGCCCGCGACAGGCAGAGATCTTTTTGTGTGAACCGGCCCGCCTCTTGCAAGGGGGCCTGGCTTGACAGGCGCGCAATCTCGGCGGCATCCGGTACCCCATCATACAAGACAAAGGCCGCATCCCAAGCCTCAGCAATCACCCGGTCGGTACGCATTTCTGGATCAAGCGGCTGGGTGATGGCAAAGAGCGAATAGCTATGCCCGCCCAAGGTCACCGTATAAACCGCGGTGCCAAACCCATCCCCATCTATCTGCCAATGCGGCCGGCTCACCCGGCTGCCATCCGCGATCAGACGGCGGGTTAATGTGCGTAGAAACGACAGGCGCGAGGGAAACATAGACCCCATACGCCGCAAGCGCATCACCTCATCGGCCGGGCGCAAATCGGGCTGCTCGATCACGGAATCTTTCATGTCTTTACAAATGCCTCTTGCCAAAACCTCATCCAATTACCCCCCAAGAGGCCCGCGACTTCTGCCCCGGTCATGCCCGCCGCCTCTAGCCCCGGCGCCAAGCCAGGGAAATCGCGATTGTCGCCAAACCAACTTGGGCAGTCCGGAAAGGCGATAGGCGGTGCGGGATGTTTGCGCCAATGGCCATTACGCATCCAATTCACCACGCTGTCGGGTTGATCTTGGCACAGATCCGAGCCAATTCCAAACATCCCAGCCCCATAGCTTTGCATCATCTCCAGCGCCATTTCCGCGAAGTCAGCCAGGCTGCAATCGCTGCCGCCGCGCAGATGATGCGGATAAAGTGAAAAGCCCACCATGCCACCGCGCTCAGACAAGGCTTGCAGCAAATCATGATGCAGGTTGCGCGGCGCGGGATGCCAAGCATCGGGGTTGGCATGGGTCACGGTGACGGGACGCGAAGAATAGGCCACCACATCCATCGCCGTTTGATGGCCCGCATGGGACAGATCAATGACCATACCGACGCGGTTCATTTCGTTGACCACTTCACGGCCAAAAGAGGTGAGACCGCTGTCATGGGGCTCAAAACAGCCGGCGCCAAGAAGGGATTGCTGATTATAGGTGATCTGGCAAAAGCGAATGCCCAATTGCGCCAAGATTTCAACCCGGCCGATATCCGCCCCAATCGCCAAAGGATTTTGCAGGCCAAATAAAATAGCGGTTTTGCCCGCAGCATTGGCCGCCCGGATCTCATCGCAGGTCACAGCCCGGGCAATCACATCGCCGCACTCCTCGAACCACCGGTTCCAAACCTGCAGGTTTTGCACCACTCCAAGAAAATCTTCGTGGTATCCAACCGTCACATGAACGGCCGACAGGCGCCCAGCGCGCATTTGCTCAAAAACAGCGCGGCTGGGGGCAATATATTGGAGGGCATCTATAAACATGCCATGACAGTAATTTATCACGGCAAATTGGCAAGAGCTTGTGCGACATCAACCTTTGCAATTGCGCCATCGCCCCTGAATGGGTCACATTTCGCGTCTAGCCATGTCGCCAATATCGGTGCAATGGCAGCACTTCTTCCTGTTCAGCCTCTAAAATGCGCCCGCCGAAGGCCAATAAAAATTCATCAATTCGGCGCGCTGTCATTTTGGAAGCCTGTGCACCAAGCTGAGGCACTGCCCGATCCCCCAGCGCATGGAGATAGGCCGAAAGGTTGCGCAATGGCAAAACAACATCTTCCAAAGCTGGCACTGCGCCCTCCGCGCTCGGTTTGGCCACCAACTGCTGAACGCCGCCGCGGGTGAGACGCAAGGTGACCTGCGGATGGGTCTTGGAATCGACATCTGGTTGAAAATCTTCCAGTCGCAAACCTGGCAGGTCGTAGAGGAACCAATCGCGCCGGACCGGCCGGCGCTGCGCGGCGCGCAACAGCTCCTCGCCCAATTCAGCAAGGTCTTCGCGCAGCCAATCTCCACCGCCATTGGCTTCCAGCGTCAAGCGATGCCCCGGCGCTTGTAACAACACGGAAAGCAGTCGCACCGCACCAGATGAGGTCAATTCGCCCGAAAATGTCAAAAAGGAGGCATTTTGTTGTAAGCTGCTCATGATATCGCCCCAAAGTTAATAAAACCTCTATGACCCGAAAAGTCCTAACAATTGATTAAAGACTATCGCTGGGCCGGTGGATTTAAGCATTAAATTGCCCGCCCCAAAAACGCGCCCCACGCATCCAAGGAATACAGCGATTGTGCCAAAGTTCTTTTGACCTAGGGTAAAAAACATGGATAAACTGCAATTATCGCGGCCCAAAGGTCCAGGGGCGTGGTCGGTGGTTCATTAAATGACACGGAAAATTAAAAATAAGGATCGATAATTGGCAGGTGCCAATACTCACAACGAAGGGAAAAGAAATGTCTGATATCAACTATGGCGATCCAAACGCCACGCCCCCAATGGGGCAGGCTATCCCATTGGGATTGCAGCACGTGCTGGCGATGTTCGCCTCAAACGTGACCCCATCTATCATCGTCGCCGGGGCCGCCGGTCTGGCCTTTGGCGGTGCAGAGCAGGTCTACCTCATCCAGATGGCCATGCTCTTCGCCGGCGTGGCAACCTTGTTTCAAACTGTGGGCATGGGCCCGATTGGCGCGCGTTTGCCCATCATGCAGGGCACAAGCTTTGCTTTTGTCGGTGTTTTGGCCGGTGTGGCCGCAACCCAAGGCTTGAGCGTCGCCCTCACCGCCTGTTTAATTGCCGGCATCATACACTTCGCTTTGGGTAGTGTGATCCAGAAGCTGCGCTTCATGTTCCCACCTCTCGTCACCGGTCTGGTGATCTTGGCGATTGGCCTCTACCTCATCCCCGTTGCGATTAAATACGCAGCAGGTGGCGCGGCAGATTTTCAAATGGCTGCTGAAAGCTTTGGATCATTAAAGCATTGGACTGTGGCCTTGACCGTCGTCGTCGTCTCCTTGGCTTGTAAATTCCTGACCAAAGGCCTGATTTCCAATGCAGCGGTTTTGATCGGCCTGATTGCCGGCTACGTTGTCGCCATTCTCGCTGGTATGGTTAGCTTCGGCGGCGTCACCAAAGCCGCTTGGTTCCAAGTGCCGACCGTTATGCCCTATGGATTCGAATTCAGCCTCGGCGCTGTGATCGGTGTCACATTGGTATCTGTCGTCTCAGCCATCGAAACTGTGGGTGATGCTTCAGCAACAACCAAAGCCGGCGCGGGTCGCGATGCAACCGATGATGAAATCGCCGGCGCGACCTATGCAGATGGTCTGGGCACAGCTGTCGCGGCCGTCTTTGGCGGCCTGCCAAATACATCCTTCAGCCAAAACGTCGGCATTGTGGGCATGACCGGCATCATGTCGCGTCATGTGGTGACCATCGCAGGGATTTTCTTGATCATCTGCGGATTGATCCCAAAAATCGGGGCCGTCATTTCCTCCATGCCTTTGCCTGTTCTTGGCGGCGGCGTGATCGTGATGTTCGGAATGGTGGCTGCGGCCGGTATGAATATGTTGACTGAAGTGAAGATGTCCCGTCGCAACATGATCATTATTTCTGTGTCACTTGCAGTGGGTCTGGGCCTCAACCTGGTGCCAAGCGCTGTGCAATATCTGCCTGGTATCTGGAAAACTTTGGCAACCTCTGCCGTCGCGCCAACAGCATTATTGGCCGTGGTGCTTAACTTGATGCTGCCACAGGACGACTGATTGTCCGCGTGAAACACGCCAACATTGCCCCCGCATCAAAAGATGCGGGGGTTTTTTATGGGGGAATGGCCAGTGTCACCCGACGGGCGGAAAGCGGAAGCGTTCGGCCACCACGGTCCAATCCATATGATTGCGCACATATTGCTGTGAGGCGTCAGACGGCGGGTTGTAATCCCAATGTTCCGATGCCCCGGCCTGCATCGCAGCATTCAATGCAAATCGATTTTTTTGGGTCGCCATGACCTTATCGCGCAAGGCCGCACTGTCCCAACGCTGCACCACCTCCTGTGCAAACCCCTCGGCAATCACCCGATAGGCCGGATGGTCAGCCAGATTTTCAAGCTCCCAAGGATCATTCGCCAGATCATACAGCTGTGCCGGATCACTGTCGCAATGGATATATTTCATATCGCCCCGTCGGATCATAAATACCGGGTGCCCTGTCATCTCCGCACAATATTCACCAATGGCCTCTGAGACCCCATCATCCTCTCCCCGCGCCAAAGCCATCAACGAGCGCCCGTCCACAGGCATGCCAAACATATCCGCTGTTCCACCGCCGATCTCGACCATCGTCGGCAATAAATCCACCAGCGAACAGGCATTTGCAGTCTGCCCCCGAGCCACGCCTGGGCCCGCCATAATTAGGGGTACGCGCGCGGAGTGCTCAAAGAAATTCATTTTATACCACAGGCCTTTTTCGCCCAGCATATCGCCGTGATCTGCGGTGACGATGATGATGGTATTGTCCAGCTGGCCCATCTCTTCAACCGTTTGAACCAACGCACCGATCTTACTGTCAAAATAGCTGACATTTGCGTAATAGGCTCTGCGCGCGCGCCGGACCTCCTCCTCGGTCAGAGGCTTAGAATAGGCCTCAATCCCCTCCAATACCCGCTGACCAAAGGCATCGGTTGCATAATCGGGATGGCGCGGCATATCAATTTCTTCATCACTATAAAGACCCCACCACTCGGGCCGCGCAACATAAGGGTCATGAGGATGAATGAAAGAGGCCACCATGCACCAAGGTTGGGCCCCATCGCGGGCATAATCAAACAGCTTGCGCTTGGCTGCAAATTCCACCTCGTCATCATAGTCAATTTGAAAGCTGGCCATGGTTTGCCCGCTTTCTTTCACGGTCTGCATGTTGTGGTACCATTTATCGATCCGCTCATCGGCCTGCTGCCAATTTGGGGTCCAGGCGAAATCAGAGGGGTAGATGTCTGTGGTCACCCGGCTTTCAAAGCCATGCATTTGATCTGGGCCAACAAAATGCATTTTTCCAGACAGGCATGTGCTGTAGCCTAGAGATTTGAGGTAATGGGCAAAGGTTGGGATGGAGGCGGCAAATTCAGACGCATTATCGTAGGCGCCAATCTTGCTAATCAATTGCCCCGCCATCATAGAAAAGCGCGATGGGGCGCAAAGCGGGCTATTGCAATAGGCCGCATCAAATCGCATCCCGCGTTCGGCCAAAGCATCCAAATGCGGGGTTTTCACCACCTCATGACCATAGGCACCGGTGAAATGTGGCGCCAATTGATCGGCCATGATCACTAGAATATTCGGGGGTGTCATTGCGTTGCTCCATCAAACCAATTTGGTTTGATGTGGCGCAGTTTCAACTTTTAAGCCATCCCAAAAACGACACTGCTGCGCTGCCAAGTTTACGGATCGGCGCGCGCCTCCGCCACGAGCGTGGTGATCTCGTCCAGACTCAACATGCCTGGCGCAGTTTTATCGCCGACAATAAAGGCCGGCGTTCCGGTAAAGCCCAATTGTTGCGCCAAAGCATTGCTCAAGGCGATATGCGCCTCCACAGCCGGGCTCACCATATCCGCTTCAAGTTGGGCCACATCCATGCCCAGATCTCGCGCTACCTTGAAAATAAGAGCCTCCGTGACACGCCCTTCCCCATTCATCAAAGCCCAATGGAAGGCTTCATATTTGTCCTGCTCGCGTGCGGCCAAAGCAGCACGGGCCGCAATCACGCTGTCATCGCCCAAAATTGGCCATTCGCGATAGATGACCCGTATATTTTCATCGGCCGCGAGGAGCGCCTGCACCGTCTGACCCGCGCTTCGGCAATAGGGGCAATTATAGTCGAAAAACTCCACCACGGTGACATCCCCCTCGGGGTTGCCAAGATTGGGGGCGTTGGGGTCGGATTCGAGTTCCAAACGCACGGTATTGGCTCCAGAGGCCGCCCGTTCCTTCTCGCGCTGTTGCAAAATAGCGACCGCCTGCATGATGATTTCTGGATTTTCCAAAATCGCCTCAAGCGCCAGCTGTTTGACCTGATCCTCCGTCATGCTTTGGGCGGGGGCACTCTGTGCAAAGCCTGCAAAGGCAAGGGCCAAAAGGATTGCGCGCATTCTCTAAACTCCTATAGATCCGGTTCAGTCTGGCAGATGCCTGTGCCGAAGACCAGCGGCCAATCTGCCGCAACGGGTAAAAATTCTCACACCGCACCCTTGCCCCGCGCAGGTGAACCGCAGTACTCATTGATCCGGAAACTTTGACAGAACCTCGCAAGATCTTCCGGCGACGCCAGCTCTGCGTGGACAACATTATGGATGAAGACATGCGCCCCTCTCCACCCAAAGCCTGGCAATGCGTTTTGATCTGTTGGGGGACAAAATATGGCGCGGCTGATGTCAATAGATTGGTCAAACGGGTGGCGGATCAAAACAGCTCTGTCGCGCGCTTCGTGCTGGTTTCGGATCGCCCGCATAAGGGGCTTGACCCAAGGGTCGAACATGCCGCCTTGCCAGAAGTCTATCTCAAACCTGAATTCATGACCGGCGGATGCCAAGCCAAATTGGGCATGTTCAAATCGGGCGTTTTAAAACCTGACATGCCGGCCATTTATATTGATTTGGACACAGTGATCTTGGGGCCGATTGAACAGGCCTTTCAGTTTCGCAAAGACGACAGGTCCATTGTGATGTTTCAAAGTGCGGTCCTGCCCTTTTCAGGCTTGGCGCGGATGATCTATCGCCTGACCAAGGGCAAACGCTATGCGCGGGGCAATTCGTCTTTTATCGTCTTTCACCCCAAGCATTGCAGCAGGATTTCTGACGAATTTCTCAAAATTTACGACGCGGGCAAGTTTTTAAAATTCCGCCCAACCATTGCCGATGAGCGCTTCATCAGCTGGGTCGCACAGGAGCATATGATTGCACTGCCCAAACATTTTGCAGTAAAATTNCCCACGGAATTTATGCTGCATCATTGGCTGCTTACCTATGCAAAATCCTGCCTGCCTTGGGTGCGCAAACGGCGGGACAAGCTGACGGTGGTCACCCTGTGTGACGTTGGGAACAAGCCAGAGAACTTGATGAAACTTGAGGTCGGTGCTCATATCTCTGACCCCAAAGGTCGGGTCCTGGTCTGGACAGACTTCGCCCTCGGCAGCATGCGTCAAAAACTCATTGCTTATTATTCTGACAAAACAGAGGCAGATGCCGGCTAGCAACCCGCTCAAGAGTGGTTTTGACTTCACCTTACCCGGGCTTCGGTCTAAGTTGCGGCAAGTTTCACCGGAGCGGCACATGCAAATCGGACATCGAAAAATAGGACCCAATGAAAAGCCATTGGTGATCGCAGAAATTGGTATCAACCATGGAGGCGATCTTGCGGTGGCCAAACATATGGTGGAGCTGGCCGCGCGCTCGGGCTGCGAGTGCATCAAACATCAGACGCATTTTGTCGAAGATGAGATGACAGAGGCCGCCAAGCAGATTTTCCCTCCCAATGCAGATATGTCGATTTGGGATGTGATGGCCAGCTGCGCCCTGTCCAAAGACGATGAAATTGCCCTCAAGGCCTATACGGAAGATCTCGGTTTGATCTACCTATCCACCCCTTTCTCACGCGCGGCCTCGGACTTTCTCGAAGAAATTGGCGTGCCTGGATTCAAAATTGGCTCGGGCGAGGCAGATAATCTGCCACTGATCCGACACATTGCCAAAAAAGGTAAGCCGGTGATCCTGTCCACGGGCATGCAGACGATTGAGACGATTCGCCAAAGCGTTCAAATTCTTGAAGACTCCGGCGTCGATTATGCGCTGTTGGAGTGCACCAATCTCTACCCCTCGCCACCGGAAATTGTCTCTCTGCGGGGCGTGAGCGATCTTAAAGCGGCTTTTCCCCAATGCCATTATTGGCTTTTCCGATCACTCCATTGGCCCAGAAATGGCTTTGGCCTCAGTGGCTTTGGGCGCCTCAATTTTGGAACGCCATTACACGGACAGCCGCTACCGGAAAGGGCCCGATATCGCCTGTTCGATGGACCCTTCCGAATTGCGCCACCTGATCGATCGGTCGCAGGAAATCCACACCGCGCTGCACAATCCCAAACAACGCACCGGACCGGAGGAAGATGTCTATCGCTTCGCCCGAGCCAGCATTGTTGCCGACAAAGATTTGCCCAAGGGCCACCGCATCACGGAGCAAGATATCTGGGCCCGTCGTCCCGGAAATGGCGAAATCCCTGGCTTTGAATTTGACAAGGTTTTGGGCAAATGCCTCACCCGGCCGGTCAACCGAAACGACCAACTGACCTGGAGCGATTTGACAGATTAGCCCCGCGCCCCTACCGCACATCTTTTATGGTCGCGCGATTTAGAGTATTGAGCCTTATGATCCAAAAACAGCGCCTTCTCTTTGTCACCGGAACACGGGCCGATTTCGGAAAAATCGAACCGCTGGCCAAAGCCGCGATTGCGGATGGGTTTTCAGTCTCTTTTTTCGTCACCGGCATGCATATGCTGGAAAGCTATGGTCTCACCAAAATCGAAGTAAACCGCCTTGCGGGGGCTTCAGTCCATGAATTTGTCAACCAAAGGCCCGGTGATCCCCAAGACGTGATCCTAGCCAAGACCATGCTCGGATTTTCTGACTTTATTATGGAAGATAAGCCGGATCTCGTGCTGGTGCATGGCGATCGGGTGGAGGCCCTCGCCTGCGCTCTCGTATGCGCGACAAACTATGTGAAATGCGCCCATATCGAAGGTGGCGAAGTTTCTGGAACCATTGATGAAATTCTGCGCCACTGCAATTCCAAACTGGCCTATTGCCACTTTGTCAGTTCTCAAACCGCAGCCCGCCGCGTGCAGGCTTTGGGGGAGGATGACAGCTCCATTCATGTGATCGGCTCGCCTGAACTGGACATTCACGGCCAGCCCTCTGGCTTTACCTTGCAAGATGTCTTGAGCCATTACGAGATCCGCACAGCGGATTATGGCATTTGCATTTTGCACCCCGTCACATCCGAAGCTGCCACCATGGGCCAGCAGGCCCAGGACTTATGTGCAGCCTTACAAGCCAGCGGCAAATATTTCGTCGTGATAAAGCCCAATAATGATCCCGGTTCAGAAGGCATCCTCAAAGTCCTGGAAACCCTGCCAAGATCGCAGTTTCAAATTATCCCATCCATGCGCTTTGGCCGGTTCTCCGAGCTTTTGCGCAACGCCGGCTGTCTGGTTGGCAACTCTTCTGCGGGGGTGCGCGAGGCGCCATTTTTGGGGGTTGCCTCTCTTGACGTGGGCACGCGGCAAACGGATCGGGCCTTCGGTCCATCCATCTCCAAGCTCCCCGCCTCAGACATGCAAGGAATTTTGCAATTTATTGAAACCAATTGGCACAAACGCTTTGCCCGCGGCGCTGAATTTGGCGATGGCAATGCAACAGAGCATTTCATCACCCTGCTGAATTCCGAGGCGTTTTGGCAAAGATCCATGCAAAAACAATTCCATGACATTGCGTCCTAATCTCTTCGGCCGCATCAGCTTGGCGATGTACCAAGGGGCCACGGCCCTCATCACCCCTATTTTGCCTTGGCATCTTAAGCGCCGGAAAAACAACGCCAAAGAACACCCCAAGCGTTGGCGCGAAAAACTTGGCCATGCCCGCCAGCCGCGGCCCCAAGGGCCTTTGATCTGGATCAACGCCGTGGGGCTGGGCGAGGTCATGGCCCTGCGCGGCCTGATCGCGGCGCTTCACGCAGCCCGGCCAGAGCTGCATTTCTTGGTGACCTCAACAACTCTGGCCTCAGCGGAAACTTTTGAGAAAAATCTTCCGCCTCGAACCCTGCACCAATTTCTGCCCCTGGACACGCCACTCTACAATCGTCGATTTCTAGATCATTGGCGACCAGATCTGGCGTTGTGGTCAGAACAGGACATTTGGCCTGGTCTCGTGGTACAGACCGCCCGGCACCGCATCCCGCAAGCGCTGATCAACCTGCGCATGGCGCCCAGCTCTTTTCGGCGCAAACGCATGGCCCGAATCTTGTTTCGTGCCCTTTATCAGAAATTTGATCTGATTTCCGCTCAAGAGGCCCAAAGCGCCGCAGCCGTGGCCGAACTGTCGCAAAGGCAGGACATACAAATTGGCGGCTCCCTAAAGCCCCATTGCCCACCGCTGGCCTATGCATCCGCCGCAAAACAGGCATTTTTGGAGCAAATCGGTAAGCGCCCGATTTGGCTTGCCGCGTCTTGCCATGCGGCAGACGAAGATATCGCCCTGCAGGTGCAAAGGCAGGTTGTAGAGCAAGGCGGATCGCATTTGCTCATCCTTGCCCCCCGGTTTCCAGACCGCCGCAAGGAAATTTTGGCCAANCTTTCGGGCCTGCGTCATGCGCAACGCAGCCAGGGCGAAGCGCCAGATGCTCAGACGCAAGTCTATCTCGCCGATACGTTTTCTGAAATGGGGCTTTGGTATGCCTGTAGCGATCACGCGCTGATCGGGGGCAGTTTTTGCGCAGTGGAAGGGCATAACCCTTGGGAGGCTCTGCAATTGGGCTGTGCCGTAATGCACGGCCCGCGGGTGGCCAATTTTGCGGCTGATTATGCGGCCCTCAACGCAGCGCAAGCGGCCACCCTTACCCTGCGACCCGAAGATCTCTATGCGGCGCTGCAGGTGCCCGCAGCGCGGGGACTTGAAGGATTTGAACGCTTACAAACGGATTACCGGGCCAAGCTGGACGATTTGACAGGCCAGCTGCTCGAACGGATCAGATCTTAAAGCGCGTGACGTAATCTTGCAGAAAATACCTATGAGCTTGCGCGTGATGTGGGGGATCTGCCTCAAAAAGCCTGTTATCATTGGCCCCAATGACAGCACCATCGAGTGTCCAACCCGTGAAGCCATTGCAACGGGTCTCTGTGAGAAACTGGATTTTTCCGGATTTGCGGCGCGGTGCCATCAAGGTCAACAAAGACCGAAACTTGACCAATTTTTCTTCAACAGCGGCCCGTGAATGTTGCCAAACTGGCCATTTTGCCGCCGTATGAGTGCAAAGCTCTGCGGGGCGAGGGCCGAAACCACCGTGTTTTTGGCGCGGGCGTGGTGGTAAATCTCTTCATAATCGGTTGAGACATCCACCGCCTCAATACGGCTGTTGTTCAGCAGTTGATCCAAAGACCAATCAATCAATGCCGTACACATCGCGGGTGAACAGTTTATCCTCAACATCGGCCAGGGCGGCATCGGCTCTATTTGCCAATATGACGTCTGATTGCGCCTTAAAGGCCGCCAAATCAGGCTCCACGCGCGCGCCCTCAAACCGCCCAACTGACAGTGTTGGCTCGTAGATGATCACCTCAACATTCCGCGCCTTTAACCGATCCATAATCCCTTGGATCGCCGACTCGCGGTAATTGTCAGACCCTGTCTTCATCACCAAACGGAACACGCCAACTGTTTTGGGCGCGCGCTCCAAAATTTTCTCGGCCAGGAACGTCTTCCGAGTGTCATTGGCATCCACAATCGCTTGAATGAGATTTTGCGGGACCTGGGCAAAATTTGCAGACAATTGCTTGCTGTCCTTCGGCAAGCAATACCCGCCATAGCCAAAAGACGGGTTGTTATAATGGCTCCCAATGCGCGGATCGAGGCAGACGCCGTCAATGATCTGGCGTGTCTGCAGATCGCGCGCCATGGCATAGCTGTCCAGCTCATTAAAAAAACCAACCCGCATGGCCAAATAGCTATTGGCAAAGAGTTTGATCGCTTCCGCCTCCTGCGCATCCGTGAAGAGCAAGGGCACCTCCCGCGTTTGCGCGCCCTCCAAGAGTAAATTGGCAAATACCTTGGCCCGCTCAGACCTCTCACCGACAATGATCCGCGAGGGGTGCAAATTGTCAAAAAGAGCCCGGCCTTCGCGCAAAAATTCCGGCGAAAAAATTATATTATTAGAGGCAAACCTTGCCCGCGCTTGCTCCACAAACCCCACAGGAATGGTTGATTTGATTACGATCACCGCAGACGGGTTGATCGCGCTCACTTGCTCAATCACCGCTTCCACAGAGGAGGTGTCAAAGAAATGTGTGAGCGGATCATAATTGGTGGGCGTGGCCACGATGACATAATCTGCCTGACTATAGGCACGCTGCGCATCCACCGTGGCGCTGAGGTCCAACGCGCGATTTCTCAAGAATTCTTCTAGCTCTGGATCGGCAATTGGGGATTGGCGCGCATTGACCAATTCCACCCGAGCAGCATCAATATCCAAGGCAATAACTGGATTATTTTGGGCAAGCAGAACGGCGTTGGTTAATCCAACATAGCCAANCCCAGCAACGGCAATTCTCAATCAAAACTCCTAGGACCGCACGCCAAAATCTGCATCACGGATAATATTATCTGCCCCAATATCGGCGCTTATTTATCAATCTATCAAAACGATAGGCCTTTTTTTCGGATTTTCCTAAAAATATACAGCCCCATTATAAAAAATTTACCCCTATGCCAGGGGCGACCAAGTCACCACCATGCCCTTGNGCAGCCGTCCCCGTATGTGCTCAAAAGTTCACGCGAGGTCATTGGCAATCTTAAACAAGCCCGCTTCAATCCAGCCCTTCACTATATCTCTTGCAGTGTCGCATTTGACGGGCCAAGACTGTGATTAAAAAGCTAACCTAGATTGAAATAACATTTTTTGATCGGCCCTAAAATGACAATCTTATCCTCCACTCCGGTTAGCGCAGATGCTCACAAATATGGCGTATTTTTCGTTTTCGCAGCGGGAATTCTATGGTCGACAGTCGGGCTCGGGATTCGCATGATCGAAGATGCCTTTGTTTGGCAGATCTTGCTTTATCGGTCGGTAAGCATGTCGCTGTTTCTTTACGTGCTTATTAAAATTCGCTCAGGCGAAAGCCCTTTTGCTCAAATTCGACGCATTGGCTATCCNGTCATNATAGCCGGACTNTCACTGGTCGCAGCATATTCTGGCGGTATTTACTCCATCCAAAATACTTCNGTCGCAAATGCCATGCTTTTATTTGCAACAGCCCCGTTTATGGCGGCCGTNCTGGGATGGGTTGTTCTGCGNGAACGCGTACGCCTTGCAACCTGGATTGCGATTGTCATTGCTATTGCCGGAATCGCGNTCATGGTTGCAGACAAGTCCGGCAGCGTTGCGATTAAGGGCAGTTTAGCGGCGCTCGGATCGGCCTTTGGCTTCGCTATTTTNACNGTCGCATTGCGCTGGGGTCGAACAGGCGAAATGCTGCCCGCAGTGTTTCTNTCAGGCCTCTTTGCAATCATTATTACCCTTGTCATCTGCGTCAGCCTTCAGCTCCCACTCATTTTGAGCCCGAACGATGGCGTGATATCAATGGGAATGGGGGTGTTTCAAGTTGGGGCCGGTCTCATCCTATATACGTTAGGCTCTCGCAGCCTGCCCGCCGCAGAACTTGCCTTATTGTCGCTCGCCGAAGTCCTATTGGGTCCAATTTGGGTTTGGTTATTTCTCGGCGAAACCGCAAGTCTGAACACGCTNATNGGNGGAATGGTTTTGCTTGCAGCGATTGCGGGCAATGCCCTCTCAGGCAANAGAAGAAAACCCCCGCCAATCACCTCCCCATGACNATTGGCGTCGATACAGCGCAGTATGCGATCCTAGACGGTTCAATAGAGCGTACGGGTACAATCTCTATCCAACCCCAATTGCGTCATACAATATTGGGTCTGGTTTGAGGTTATCTGCAAACCTTATCATCAGGAACCAGATTTTTCTTGGGTATTTTATGAGATGGTGCAAGAGTTACAGCACCAAAACGGGTAAAGGCGGTAGAGATGACACATAGGGGCAGATGTTATTGCGGAGATATTGAGTTTGAGTTTAAGGAGCCAGTACATGCGCAAATTTTATGTCATTGTAGGGAATGCCGTTATCTTTCAGGCGGTGAACCCAATGCCTCAATTGTGATTTCCGAAAACACGTTTACGGTCATACGCGGCGAACTCAAGACCTTCGCAAGAAGCGATTTAAACGAGCCCCGTGTTCGATATTTTTGCGGCAATTGCGGGACTCACATCTGCGTCAAAAGCCCTCCTCGACCCGGCATGTTGGTTTTAAAAATTGGTACGTTAGATGATCACTCATGGTTTCAACCGCAATCCGCAATTTATTGTGTAGACAAGCAGCCCTTTCATCAGATCCCAAAGGGTCTGCCAAGCTTTGAAAGAACGCCTCCTCCGAAATAGACGAACATTGGACAGAACAATACGCGCGCTGCAAGATATTGGGGACCAGAGAAGCTAGATCTCAAATTAAAAACGCTATTTCCACCTACTCGGTGTGACATAGAGCATAGTGTCCCCCACACTTACCATGACATCGCCGTCTTGAATATTCACTTGCAACTGCATGGAACGGCTGGCCAGATCCCCCAATTGGGCACAATTGGTTTCTGAAATATTCATGACACTTAGGTTTTTGAATCTTGTGGTGCCGTTTTGAACTTTATCCCACCACACTTCGGCAGATTTTCCACCGTAAGAATAGATGATGACGGTCTTAGCTTTACCACAGGATTGCCGAATAAGTTTCTCGCTGGGCAACCCGAGCGCAATCCATAGATCTGTCTCACCATTCAAGCTTTTTTCCCAAAGGTCCGGTTCGTCATCGGTGGAAATGCCTTTGGAAAACTCCAGACGTTCGCTTGCGTGCAATGCAAAGGCGAGCAAGCGCAGCATCATACGCTCGTCGGTTTCGGAAGGATGCTTCGCCACCGTAAGCTTGTGGGTTTCGTAGTAATGGCGATCCATATCAGAAACGGAGAGTTCGGCTTTATAGATCGTGGATTTTTGCGCCATTTTTGTCCCGTCCATGAAAGTTGGAACCAGTTTAAGCGCTCCTGCCTTTTTTTGATAGAATAGAAATAGCTAACTGGTAAAATAATTCTCAGCTCTAAGGTTTAAATCACTGGCGAAGCGGGCGCGCTTTTCAACCTTATAACCTTATTATTTATGTATCGCATATTTGTATCCAATGGGTTTAAACTGGACTGTGTCTTTAATTCGGTAGCGATCNACAGATTTGGAATATGACGTGCAAACAGANTACATCATTGTTGGCGGGGGATCGGCTGGCTGCGTCTTGGCCAACCGTTTGAGCGAAAACCCCAATGTGCATGTCACGTTGATTGAAGCTGGGGGCGAGGATTGGAATCCGCTGATCCATATACCCGCCGGCTATATCAAAACCATGGTCAATCCAAAGGTGAATTGGATGTTCGACACTGCGCCAGATGCACGCACGGCGGATCGAAAAATTGCGATGCCGCGGGGCAAAGTTCTGGGCGGGTCTTCTGCTATCAACGCGATGCTCTATGTACGCGGTCAATCGGAAGATTATGACGCTTGGGCGGCGCGGGGCAACGCTGGCTGGTCCTATTTGGACGTTTTGCCTTACTTCAAGAAATCCGAAAATTGCCAAATTGCATCTTTGCAGGAGCCAGGAGATATGCAATTTCGCGGCGCTGATGGGCCTTTAAAAGTCAACGCTATTCGCTCGACATATCCGATATTGGACCGGCTTATGGAGTCGGCCCAGTCTTTGCAATTTCCGATAAACGCCGACTATAATGGCCAGATGCAAGAAGGGTTTGGCTACTACCAATTGACGCAAAGCCACGGGTTACGATTTTCCGCAAAAAAGGCTTATCTCGCACCGGTTCGGCGCCGTTCCAAT
>JGI26260J51721_1000315_pt1 | contig 21261 bp, 21 predicted proteins | sample SaaInlV_120m_DNA_4_FD_51721 | JGI IMG/M metagenome (IMG submission 51721)
GTCTGATTTTGACACATTTCTAAAAATGTTGAAGGTACAGATGGAAAATCAGGACCCCCTCAACCCGACAGATTCCTCTGAATACGCACAACAGCTCGCTACGTTTTCAGGCGTTGAACAAGCGGTGCTAACGAATGATTTGCTCACAGCATTGATGGTGCAAATGAACACAACCGGTATGGCGCAGTTGGCGGACTGGGCCGAAAAGGAAGCCCGTGCCGCAGCCCCCGCGTATTTTGATGGAAGCCCGATCACACTGGCGCCAAATCCGGCAGTAATCGCTGACAAAGTCGAATTGGTTGTCTATGATGAGGACTGAAATGAAGTGCAGCGAATGGAAATTCCAAAATCAGCCGAACTCGTCGAATGGGCTGGCACGTCGTCTGACGGCGCGCCGTTCCCGACCGTAATTTACGAATTCCACATCGAAAGTTCGTCAAATGGTGAAGTGGTCCTGAAAGAAATGTTTGACGTCTACGCAAAGGTGCAAGAAATACGCAGCCAAAACTGCGAATCAATCTTTATGCTGGAAGGCGGCATTGCCATATTGGCCACAGCAGTCAGCGCGCTGAAAGAGGCGTAATCCTAGCCAAAGAAAAAAACAGCAATTGGTGCAGCGGACGCGGCCGCTGCACCAAGGGTCATCCAGCCAAATGCGTGCCAGTAAGACCTGCGAGGTGGAGGGGCAGGGTCTTCGCCAAGTCTTATAAGGGCTGCTTCGGCAAGCGCTGGCAAGCGGGGACCGAACCGCGCCAAAACACGCGCGGTCTTCGCTAGATCTTGCAATGCGGCTTTTGGCCCGATGCTATCTTTGATGTAGTCTTCAACGACGGGTTTGGCGGCATCCCAAATGTTCATACGATGGTCAAATGTTCGTGCCACACCTTCGACAACGACCATCGTACGCTGCAGCAAAATCAGTTCGGTGCGGGTTTCCATCCCGAACCGTTCAGTGACCTCGAACAAGTAAGACAACAGCCGCGCCATTGAAATCTGTTCGGCGTTCATCCCGAAGATCGGCTCTCCAACGGCGCGCAACGCCCGCGCAAATTCGTCCACATCTCGGTTCGCGGGCACGTAGCCGGCCTCAAAGTGAACCTCAGCGACGCGTTTGTAGTCACGGCGAATAAAGCCGAACAAAATTTCGGCGTAGACCCGGCGGGTGTATTCGTCGATGTGGCCCATAATACCGAAGTCATAGGCGATAATATCGCCATTCGGCGCGATTTTAAGGTTCCCGTGATGCATGTCCGCGTGAAAATAGCCGTCACGCAAGGCATGGTTCAAAAACAGCTGCAAAACGCGGCGTGATAGTTCTGTTAGATCGTGCCCGGCGGCGGCAATGTCGTCGACATCTGCTGCGTTGATGCCTTCAGCCCAATCTAATGTCATCACGCGGCGCGCCGACAATCCCCAACGCACCCGCGGCAAGGTGAACCCGGCGTCGTTTTCGGTATTGTCCGCAAATTCTGACGCTGACGCGCTTTCGAGGCGCAGGTCTAGTTCGCTTAGCACGACGCCTTCGAAATGTTCGATGACATCAAGCGGGCGCAACCGGCGTGCAGATGGTGAAAACGCATTGAAAATCGACGCGGCCAGATAAAAGGCGTCTATGTCTTTCTGGAATGCTTTTTCGATACCGGGTCGGAGGACTTTGATGGCAACAAATTCACCATCTGATACCAAGCGGGCCTTGTGGACTTGCGCAATCGATGCGGCTGCTACGGGTTCAGAGAAATCAGCGAACACGGTATCGATGTTCACTCCCAATTCTTTTTCGATTTCTGCCTTTGCCACTTCAATCGGAAAAGGGGGCAGTTTGTCTTGTAGGACGCGCAATTGCACGGCCAATTCGGTGCCGACAACATCGGGCCGCGTGGACAACACTTGCCCGAACTTGATGTAGGCGGGACCCAATGCCTGCAACGCACGCGTGACGGGTGGTAAGTTTACGTCACCCTTTAGGCCCAACCACTGAAATGGCCAAACCAATCCGCGCAGTGCGCCACGCATCAATGCGGGTGCTTCGGCGGCATCAAGAATGACTTTCATCGCGCCGGTACGTTCAAGCGTCGCGCCGGTTCGGATCAGGCGCCATATGTTGTGTGGCCCGCGCAAGTTACAGTTTCCAGCCTGAATGCAAGCAGGCGATACCAAGGCTTAGGTTGCGATATTTCGCATTTTCAAAACCGGCAGTCCTCACCATCTCAATGAAAGTCTCCTGATCGGGAAAGTTACGGATCGACTCCACAAGATATTGGTAACTGTCGCGATCCCCTGTGATGATCTTGCCCATAGCCGGAATCGCGTTGAACGAATATAAATCGTACATCTTTTGCAGCATATCGTTCGGGATGTGGCTAAATTCCAAAACCATCAAACGACCACCGGGTTTCAACACGCGGTAGGCTTCGTTCAGGGCTTCTTGCGGGCGGGTGACGTTTCGAATGCCAAAGCTGATTGTGTAAACATCAAATGTGTTGTCCTCAAACGGGAGCGCCATCGCGTCGCCTACGATCCAATCCAGCGAAGCATCCATCTGCGCTGCCTCCGCACGTTTGCGGCCTTCGATCAGCATCGGTTCGGTAATATCCAAAACGGTGGCGTAGCCGACCTTTGCTCGTTTCAGGAAACGAAACGAAATATCGCCCGTGCCGCCTGCAACATCCAAGAGCTTCTGCCCCGAACGCGGCGCCAGCCAGTCCATCATTGCCTCTTTCCAAATGCGGTGAATGCCAAGCGACATCGCGTCGTTCATCACATCATACTTGCTTGCGACGCTTGAAAATACGCCTTGAACAAGGCCCGCCTTGTCGCCCTCGGGCACCGTTTCAAATCCGAAATGAGTCGTTTGATTATCAGTCATATCCAGCACCTTGCGCAGCTTACCCAGCAGATATAGCGTCCAACCTTCAGATACAAACAGCCAAATCAGCGCGGGAGGAAACATACCGAAATGGGCGACTATTTTGCAGACAAATGGGACGCGCTGATAAGTTTGCCCGCCGCCATTGCCGAAAACGCCGTCTTCTTCGGGATCGTTTTCGTGATTTTCCTGCCACTGATCTGGTGGCAGTGGCGCGTGACGGGCAATTCTGTCACCCATGCGACTGAAAGCCTGACCCATTGTTTGCGCGCAAGCGCAGACACTAAGCAGGTGAAACATGAAACCGGTTTCGGTGTGCAAGATGTCCGCGTGATGCGGCCGCCCAAGACGCCAGGAGTGATTTATTTCGCGCTGTTTTTCTTTGGGGGCGGTGCGTTGTTTTATTGGCTCATCGTTTTGCAATCTGGTGAAGCAACATCCAGGGACTGGTGGACGTTTGCGGCCCTCAGTGGCTTTGCAATCGGCGCGAACTTCAGTGGTTATAAAGACCTGAGCTTGCTTCTGAAAGGGGTCGTTCGTGCCTGAACTTCCAGAAGTCGAAACCGTCTGCAAGGGATTGATACCGTCCATGCAAGGTCAGGTGATTACGCGCGCGGATGTGAATCGTCCTGATTTGCGCTGGCCGTTCCCCGACAACATGGCGATCCGATTAAATGGTGCCAAAGTTACAGCGCTGCGCCGCCGGTCAAAATATGTGCTGGCCGATCTGAGCACCGGCGAGACATTGATCATTCACCTTGGCATGTCAGGTCGCATGACAGTGTCGGGCGATCCCTTGGGTCAATTTCATCACGATCACCCAGCGGCCGAAAAGCACGATCATGTCGTGTTTCACATGGGGAACGGGTCGCGGGTGACGTTTAATGACGCCCGTCGTTTTGGTGCGATGGACCTTGCGCTGACCGCCACGCTTGAAGACCACTGGTTGATCAAATCCATCGGCCCAGAACCGTTGGGCAACACCTTCAATGAGGCTTATCTGATCGATGTCTTGGCCAATAAAAATACGCCCATCAAAACTGCGCTTTTGGATCAAAGGATCATCGCGGGTCTGGGCAATATATATGTCTGCGAAGTCCTGCACCGCGCCCGCGTAAACCCAAAACGCAAAGCAGGGCAGCTGTCCAAAACCCGTGTGGCAACCTTGGTGCCAATCATTCGTGATGTTCTGTCAGAAGCCATCGCCGCGGGTGGATCCTCTCTCAAGGATTATCGGCAGGCAGATGGGGAACTCGGGTATTTCCAGCACGGGTTTCAGGCCTATGACCGCGAAGATCAGCCCTGCCAAACGTCTGACTGCGGCGGGACCATCGCGCGCATTGTGCAATCGGGCCGTTCGACGTTCTATTGCCCAAAATGCCAAAGATAGCTTGCCTGTGGCGATGTCTTTGGTAACCCTAACGTCCAAATATAGCTTCGGGAGCCGTCCAAATGGCCTATGAAACAATCATCGTAGAAATTTCGGACGGGGTGGCATTGATCACGCTGAACCGTCCTGATGCCTTGAACGCGCTCAATTCCCAGCTGTTGGATGAATTGTCCTCAGCGGTTGAAGACGCTGATGCATCAGACAAAGTGCGCTGCATCATTCTGATTGGATCCGACAAAGCATTTGCGGCTGGCGCGGACATTAAGGAAATGGCCGACAAGACGTTCGTTGAGATGTATAAGCAGAACTTTTTTGGCGCGCAAACCGACCGTTTCATCAAAACACGCAAGCCGATAATCGCCGCTGTATCAGGGTATGCTTTGGGCGGAGGGTGCGAACTTGCGATGATGTGTGACTTTATCATTGCATCCGAAACGGCGAAATTCGGGCAGCCGGAAATCAATCTTGGCGTTATGGCGGGCCTTGGCGGCACACAGCGTCTGACGCGATTTGTTGGCAAAGCCAAATCGATGGAGATGCATTTGACGGGCCGCTTCATGGATGCCCAAGAAGCAGAAAGTTCGGGCCTTGTCAGCCGCGTCGTGCCGGCCAAAAAGCTCAAGGAAGAAGCGATGGCCGCTGCCCATAAGATTGCTGAAAAATCCCTGCTGGCGACGATGGCTGTGAAGGACTCCGTGAACCGTGCCTATGAGACCACGATGGCCGAAGGAATCAATTATGAACGCCGCCTGTTTCAGTCCCTGTTTGCAACTGAAGATCAGACCGAGGGCATGAAATCTTATATTGAAAAGCGTGAACCGCAGTTTCGCGACAAGTAATCAGTTGATGTAGTGCAGCGTTTTGAACGTTTCACGCCAGTCGCGAACGCGCGGCACCATTGATGTCGGATCTTGGCTTTCCAAGGCCTCCACGATCAAATCACACATCTGATCAACGTCCCCCATGTCTACTCCCCAACGCGTCAATTCTGGCGTACCGATGCGCAGGCCATTCATGTCGCCCGCAACGGCCTCAATCGGGAGGCCGATACCACACGCAAGGAAACCCGCTTTGCGTAGATGTTTGGATGCTGTTTGCCCACCGCCATAGGCCGCCGCCTTTATGGCGAATTGATGGGACGACGTCGCGCCCTGCGCCGTTTCAAAAACAGGAACGCCGCGCGCCTTTAATCCGGCGGCTAGCCCTTGGGCGACTTCAATCATCTTTGCGGCGTAGGCCTGCCCGTGGTCGCGCCAGTCCAGCATCGTAATGGCCATCGCCGCAGATTTGGCCGCATCGAAATTGGCTGTCATGCCGGGGAATGCAATGGCGTCAAACGCTTCGGCCATTTCAGGATCATTGGTCACGATCAACCCTCCCGCAGGACCGCCCAATGATTTATAAGTCGACATCGTCATGAAATGGGCGCCATCGGCCAGTGGATCACGCCACGCTTTACCCGCGATAATTCCGCATTGATGGGCGGCGTCAAACATCACCTTCGCCCCGACAGCATCCGCCACCGCGCGGATTTCGGCGACAGGATGCTCATAAAGATTGAGGCTCGCCCCGACTGTAATCAGCTTTGGCTTTTCGACCTTCGCCAATATCATCAACGCATCGGCATCAATTGTGTACCCATCCGCCAGAACGGGGGCGGCAATGATCCGCAGCCCATAAAGACCCGCGCATCCCGCCATGTGGTGCGTCGCATGACCGCCGACAGACGCGGGGGGTGCGATGATCGTATCACCGGGTTTGCATGTCGCCATGAACCCGTAAAGGTTGGCGATCGCACCGGACGGGACGCGGATTTCTGCAAAATCTGCATTGAAGACTTCGGCACAGAGGGCGGCGCTGATGACTTCGATTTCTTCAATCGCCTCCAGCCCCATTTCATATTTGTCACCGGGATACCCAAGCGACGGGCGCGACCCGATGCCAGATGACAACATTGCCTCCGCGCGCGGGTTCATAACATTCGTTGCGGGGTTCAGGTTGAAACACGCTGCTTCATGGATGTCGCGGTTTTTCATCACCAGTTCATCAAGGCGGGCCCGCACGGTATCTGACCCACCGATCTGTGCCGCAATATCCTGTACCCGCGTTTCGCAATTCTCTGGCACCCAGCCACGTGTCTTTAGCGTCATCTTAAACCCTCCGTTTGATGCACCCTGACCCGCCTTATCAATCAATGCAAAAGGATGTTTGCAAAGAAGGGCGGGTGGGCCTATACGCAGCGCTGAAATGCGCGTGATGCCCGCCTAGGCTCGAATCGATTCCGGTCCAGTGAACCCGGTGGGAACGTGCGTTAATGAATTTGAACAAACGAACCCGAAAGAGACTGACACATGGCAAATACTCCACAGGCTAAAAAACGCGCACGTCAAAACGAAGCACGTTTTCAGGTAAACAAAGCACGCCGTTCGCGCATCCGCACGTTCCTGCGTAAGGCCGAAGAAGCAATCGAAGCTGGCGACAAAGACGCAGCAAAGGCCGCTGTTCAGGCATTGCAGCCAGAATTGATGCGCGGCGTCACCAAAGGCGTCTTCCACAAAAACACAGCAGCGCGCAAAATGTCCCGCCTCGTGTCCCGTGTGAAAGCAATCGCTTAAGTTTTGGGCGGTCCCCCCGATTCTAGTGAATTAAAATTTTAAGGCGGTCCCACGGGACCGTCTTTTTCGTTAAGGGGTCTCTTTTTTGCCGCGCGGACCAACGACTTTTCCTTGAGATTCAAGGGCGCATCAGATTCGTTTTGATCACAGACCTGTCAAGACCATCAACGCTGTTGAAATGGCCTACCCCACAAGGCTAGTTTTACCCAAGCGATTCATTCGTTCCTGGGGGAACGTGGGACACCAAGGTAACGCAAATAGCCTGTTTTCTTAAGAAATGCGGGCTTGTTGATTGTGACGGGCGTAACTTTGACTCTGACATTTGCGTTTGGCGTGGGAGCTAAGCGTGATGCCATAAGGACCACGGTATCTGCGTGCCAATAGCCTTTTCAGACATTTGTCTGGGGGGAGGTTGCCATACGCAACAGACAAAAATTGTTCCTCGGCACAGGGTGTGCGGTGTCGGAGTGTTTTTGACTGTTTGGACGTGATGAATTGCGGATTTAGGGCGGGCGACCGCTCGGGGCAATTTATTGGGATTTGGTACGCATGGCGAACGTGGAATGGGATCAAGTGAAGGCAAACATGCGCTCCGCAATTGGCGCAGGTAATTTCAAAAGCTGGATTGAACCCCTGTCTCTTGTGAACACGGCAGAAGGTGTTGCGCGTTTGACGGCCCCGAATTTGTTCGTTGGCGATTACGTCGGGAAAACCTACGGCGACCAGATCATCTATCACCTCAACCGTCAGGGCATGTCCGTTCAACGCCTCGCGTTTGATATCGATGGTGCGACGTCGCTGTCCAAGCCTGCGGCGAAGAAAGCCACGCCCCTCACCGCCGATGCCCAACCCGATCAGCGTTTTACATTCGACAGCTTTGTTGTTGGTAAGCCGAATGAGCTGGCGCACGCAGCCGCGAAACGTGTCGCTGAGGGTGGCCCGACCACGTTTAACCCGTTGTTCCTTTATGGTGGCGTTGGCCTTGGTAAAACGCACCTGATGCACGCCATCGCCCATGAGCTAGGCGAAAAGCGGCCCGATTTGAACGTGCTGTATATTTCGGCTGACCAGTTCATTTACCGTTTCATCTCCGCATTGCGGGAACGCAAGATGATGGATTTCAAACAGCATTTCCGGTCTGTTGATGTGCTGATGGTCGATGACATCCAGTTCCTTGAAGGCAAGGAATCCACCCAAGAAGAATTCTTCCACACGTTCAACGCGCTCGTGGATCAGAACAAACAGCTGATTATTTCCGCAGATCGTGCACCCGGTGAAATTCGTGATCTGAGCGAGCGGATCAAATCCCGCCTGCAATGTGGTCTGGTCGTTGACCTGCACCCAACAGACTACGAACTGCGTCTTGGTATTCTTCATGCCAAGCAGGAAACTTATGTAAACGTTTATCCCGGTGTTGAAATAGCGACAGGTGTCCTCGAATTCCTTGCGCACCGCATTTCCAGCAACGTGCGTGTTCTTGAAGGCGCATTGAACCGTCTGTACGCGCTGGCGTCGCTTGTGGGCCGCACCGTAACAGTCGAAATGGCACAGGACTGTCTGTCTGACATCCTTCGCGCGTCGGATCGTAAGCTCACCATCGAAGAAATTCAGCGTAAGGTGTCCGAACACTACGACATTCGCCTCTCTGATATGCTTGGGCCAAAGCGCACGCGCAGCCTTGCACGTCCGCGTCAGGTCGCGATGTGGTTGTGCAAACAGCTGACGTCCCGCAGCCTGCCCGAGATCGGCCGAAAGTTCGGCAAACGCGATCACACAACGATCATGCATGGTGTGCGTAAAATTGACGAATTGCGCCAGTCTGACAGCCAGATTGCAGACGATCTGGAATTGTTGCGCCGCGCTCTCGAAGACTGACCACAAACCGCTTGTGACTGCGCTAAAAACCGCTAGTTTTATCTTCCCGCACCTATGGCGGGATCACCAACAGGGGCTTGGCCATGAAACTCAGCATCGAACGCGCAGCACTGCTTAAGGCAGTGGCACAAGCCCAATCCGTGGTGGAACGCCGCAACACCATCCCGATCCTTGCCAACGTGCTGATCGAAGCCGAAGGATCAGACGCAACTTTTCGCGCGACAGACCTTGATATCGAAGTTGTCGACAAAGCACCGGCGGTAGTTGAACGCGCGGGATCCACGACCGTTTCCGCTGTGACCCTGAACGAGATTGTTCGCAAATTGCCCGATGGCGCCTTGGTCACCCTGACTGAGGACAGCGCCTCTGGCCGTTTGACGATTGAGGCAGGTCGTTCGAACTTCTCGCTTGCCACACTCCCCAAAGAAGATTTCCCCGTGATGGCGACGTCCGATTACGCCGCGAACTTTAGCTGCCCCGCGCCAGTGTTGCGCCGCCTGTTCGACAAATCCAAGTTTGCGATTTCCACCGAAGAAACGCGTTACTACCTCAACGGTGTGTACATGCATGTGGCTGAGTCCGATGGCGGTAAGGTCTTGCGCTGCGTAGCGACAGATGGCCACCGTTTGGCTCGCATCGACGCAGAACTGCCCGAAGGTGCGGAAGGTATGGCTGGGGTGATCGTGCCGCGCAAAACCGTGGGTGAATTGCGCAAGCTTCTTGATGACGACGATATGAAGATCGCCGTTTCAGTGTCGGAAACCAAAATCCGCTTTGCGACCCCGGACATTACTCTGACGTCCAAGGTCATTGACGGCACCTTCCCCGACTACACCCGCGTGATCCCACAGGGGAACACCCGCAAAATGGAAGTGGACGCACAGGAATTTGCCCGTGCCGTGGACCGCGTGGCAACCGTGTCGTCTGAGAGGTCCCGCGCGGTGAAATTGCAGTTGGACGAAGACCGTCTAATCCTGTCCGTCAATGCGCCTGACAGTGGTGCCGCCGAAGAAGAGCTCGCCGTGGCGTACGGCGACGAACGCCTCGAAATCGGGTTCAACGCGAAATACCTTCTCGAAATCGCGTCCCAAGTGGATCGTGAAAACGCAGTGTTCATGTTCAATTCATCGGGTGACCCGACGTTGATGCGCGAAGGCAATGATACCAGCGCGATCTACGTCGTCATGCCCATGAGGGTTTGATTAGGCGCGTGTGTGTTGACTGACATTTACCAATTGAANGAAGGGGGCCGCGCATAATGTCGGCCCTTTTTCTGTCTCAACTGACGCTATCCCATTTCAGATCGCACAAGCGCGCCAAGCTTGAACTGGACGGCCGTCCTGTCGCGATCCATGGGCCTAATGGTGCGGGTAAAACCAATATCCTCGAAGCTGTGTCGATCCTGTCCCCGGGCCGTGGTCTGCGCCGTGCGTCGTCCGAGGACATGACGCGCCGGCCAGAGGCGCTGGGCTGGAAGGTGACCGCTGATCTGACCTCGCTGTCCCAGCGTCACGAAATTGAGGCATGGTCGGAAAATGGCGCGCCTCGTCAGACCAAAATTGACAGCAAAGCCGCCGCACAGGTTGCGTTGGGCCGGATCGGCCGTGTTCTGTGGCTTATCCCTGCGATGGACCGTCTTTGGATTGAGGGCGCGGAAGGACGGCGCCGTTTCCTTGACCGCGCGACGCTGAGCTTTGAGCCGTCCCATGCGGAGGCCGTTCTGGCCTATGAAAAGGCGATGCGCGAACGTAACCGTTTGCTCAAGGATATGGTGCGCGATGCCCATTGGTACGCAGCACTTGAACGGCAAATGGCCGATGCCGGCGCGCAAATCCATCGTAATCGATCAGACGCGCTGTTGTTGTTGGCCAACGCACAGATGGCGACAGAAACAGCGTTTCCCTCTGCATTGCTGGACCTGACCCATGCTGATCCCGTGTGTGATACCCCTGATGATGCAGAGGCGCTTTTGGCGTCCTTTACGTCCAACAGGCAGCGCGACATGGCCGCTGGTCGCACGTTGATCGGGCCGCATCGCGCAGACCTTGGTGCGATCTATGCAGCCAAAGACGTCCCTGCCAAAGACTGTTCAACGGGGGAGCAGAAGGCGCTGCTGATCTCGCTGATCCTCGCCAATGCCCGCGCGCTTGCAGATGATTTTGGCGCGCCCCCGATCCTGCTGCTTGACGAAGTTGCCGCCCACTTGGACGCAAACCGCCGCGCCGCGCTATACGCTGAAATCACAGCGCTCGGCGCGCAGGCCTTCATGACGAGCACCGGACCAGAGCTGTTTGATGAGCTTGGGGAGGCCGCGCAATTTGTCCATGTGACGGATGAAAACGGCGTCTCAACGGCTGTGCTGGCGTAGCCCAATCAACCGCACAAAATATGCCCCAAAGGCGTGACACTGACGCATAAAAACGCTATATTTTGTGGGAAATATAACAAAGGGTCCATAATGACCGACGAGCAGCAAAAGCCGGAAGAGTACGGCGCCGATTCTATCAAAGTTCTCAAGGGCCTAGAGGCAGTTCGCAAGCGCCCTGGCATGTATATTGGTGATACGGATGATGGCTCCGGATTGCACCATATGGTGTACGAAGTCGTCGACAACGGAATTGATGAGGCTTTGGCCGGACACGCGGACGCTGTGAACGTCAAAATCCATGATGACGGGTCGGTATCTGTGTCCGATAACGGTCGTGGCATTCCTGTCGGTATCCATGAGGGCGAAGGCGTTTCTGCCGCCGAAGTTATCATGACCCAGCTGCACGCTGGCGGTAAGTTCGACAGTAATTCCTACAAGGTCTCGGGCGGTTTGCACGGCGTTGGTGTGTCCGTTGTGAACGCGCTGTCTGACTGGCTTGAACTGCGCATCTGGCGCGATGGCAAAGAACACGTCGCACGTTTTGAAGGCGGCTTTACTGTTAAGTCGCTTGAGGTTGTCGGTGAATGCGGTGACCGCACGGGCACCGAAGTGCGGTTTATGGCCTCTCTCGAGACATTTTCAAACCGTGATTTCGTATTCTCGACCCTAGAAAATCGCCTTCGCGAACTGGCGTTCCTAAATTCTGGCGCGCGCATCATCGTCGAAGACGAACGCCCAGTGGAAAACCTGCGCACTGAGCTGTTCTATGAGGGCGGCGTCAAAGAATTCGTTAAATACATCGACAGGTCCAAAGTTTCGATCCTGCCCGAACCGATCTATGTGATCGGTGAACGTGACGACATCGGCGTCGAAGTCGCCATGTGGTGGAACGACAGCTACAATGAGATGGTTCTGCCATTCACCAACAACATCCCGCAACGCGATGGCGGCACACACATGGCCGGTTTCCGCGCCGCCCTGACCCGCACAATTAACAATTATGCGCAGTCCAGCGGGATCGCGAAACGGGAAAAAATCAGCTTTACCGGCGATGATGCCCGCGAGGGCCTGACCTGCGTGTTGTCTGTGAAGGTTCCGGATCCGAAATTTTCATCCCAGACGAAGGATAAGTTGGTTTCTTCCGAGGTTCGACCTGCCGTCGAAAACCTGATGAACGAAAAACTGGCCGAATGGTTTGAAGAAAACCCCCAGATCGCCAAGATCGTTGTGTCCAAAATCGTCGAGGCCGCACATGCCCGCGAAGCCGCACGTAAAGCCCGCGATCTGACACGGCGGAAAACGGCGATGGATGTGAACTTCCTTGCAGGCAAGCTCAAGGATTGCTCGGAAAAAGACCCGTCCAAAACCGAAGTCTTCTTGGTGGAGGGTGACTCTGCTGGTGGGTCCGCCCAAACGGGCCGTGATCGCCAAACGCAGGCGATCCTGCCGCTCAAGGGTAAGATCCTGAACGTGGAACGCGCACGGTTTGACCGGATGCTAGGATCACAGGAAATCGGCAACCTCGTGATGGCGCTTGGTACGGGCATCGGGCGCGACGAGTTCAACATCGAAAAATTGCGCTACCACAAGATTGTCATCATGACCGACGCGGACGTCGACGGAGCGCATATTCGTACGTTGCTGCTCACGTTCTTCTTCCGCCAGATGCCCGAACTGATCGAACGTGGTCACCTCTATATCGCGCAGCCACCGCTGTACAAAGTCAGCCGTGGCAAGTCTGAGGTGTACCTCAAAGATCAAGCGGCGATGGACAATTACCTGACCGAACAAGGCGTTGAAGGTGCGATTTTGCGCCAAGGCAACGGTGAAGAAATCAGCGGGGCAGATTTGCGCCGTGTGGTTGATGAAGCTGGGCGTCTCAAGCGTGTTCTTGATGCTTTCCCGACCCACTACCCCCGCCATATTCTGGAACAAGCCGCGATCGCAGGCGCGTTCGTACCCGGTGCCGTGGATGGTGATTTACAGGGTGTTGCTGATCGGGTCGCAACGCGTCTTGATTTGATCGCGCTGGAATGGGAACGCGGTTGGCAGGGTCGCATCACACAAGACAAAGGCGTTCGTCTGACCCGCATTTTGCGCGGTGTTGAAGAAGTGCGGACATTGGATGGCCCGATGCTGCGATCTGGTGAGGCGCGCAAATCGGGCACCTTCACCAAGCATCTGCAAGACGTCTACAACACGCCTGCGACGCTTATCCGCAAAGACCGTGTGCAAAACATCTACGGACCACTCGACCTTCTTAAGGCGGTCTTGGAAGAAGGCGAACGTGGTTTGTCATTGCAGCGCTACAAAGGTCTGGGCGAGATGAACCCCGATCAACTTTGGGAAACCACCCTCGACCCTGATGCACGCACGTTGTTGCAAGTCAAAGTCGATGACGTTGCCGAAGCCGATGATCTGTTCACCAAGCTGATGGGCGACGTAGTTGAACCGCGCCGCCTGTTTATTCAGGAAAACGCTCTGAACGTCGAAAACCTCGACTTCTAAAATAGGACTTTGTTCAGGATATTGGGCGGCGTCGATCAGTCGTCCAATATCTGCGCCATGACCGATAAGAACCGCGCGACTTCGTCGACAGAATTGTAATGGCACATAGATACGCGCACGGCGGCTGTTTGACCAAGCGGAGTAAGGATATTGCCGCTGTAATGATCCGCCTTTCGAACGTGTGTGCGGACACCTTCCTTGTTCAGCGCAGTCACAATATCAGCAGCAGCCGCTGTATCAGCCCAAAAACAAACCAGACCTTCGCGGGCAGGATTATCGACACCGCCAACGATGTGGACTCCATCCATTTCAGCGAGGCCCTTAAGGTTGCCGGTCCCGTGTAGCATCGCATCGGTGAGGGTCTTTTCGTAGGTCTTGATCGCGCCACCCGCGGCTTCAATCCGATCACGTCGTGTCGGTGCATCGCCAATCGCGCCACCGAGCCAATCGAAGTAATCCACAACGTCTTGGAAGGTCGCATAAGCACCCGTGTCTCGCGTTCCGAATTCCCAGCTTTGCGTCGGCCCACCATCAAGCTGTTCAGGTCCAAGTGCAGTCAAACGATCTGACACCCATGCCACGCCGTATCCATGGCGGGAAAACACTTTGTAGGGCGAAACGACGTAACCATCCACGTTCGCCGCCTCAAGATCGACCAGCCCGTGCGATGCGTGCTGGATTCCATCCACGATGATAAAACAGTCCGGCGCAACGGCGCGGATCGCAGCAGAAATCGCCGCCAAATCCATGCCCATTCCTGTAACTGGTGAGGTATGAAGGATCGTCGCGACTTTGGTGTCTGGTGTCACATGTTCCGCGTAGGCCTGCGCGGCTACCAACCCTAAGGCATCGTCGTGCGGGACCAAATGGTAATCGCGATCCAGTTTTTCGGCCCAGTGGTTCATCGCCGATCGGGATGCAGGGTGTTCGACGGTCGATCCCAGCAAAACCCCGCCTGACGTCCCTGCAACAGCCGTACGGATCAGGCGAAACAATAATTCGGTCCCGCTTTCCCCGACAAACACCTGCCCCGACGATGCGTTAAACCACTCCATCGCGGATGCCTTGGCGGTGTTGATGATATCGACCAACGCATGTGCCGCGGGATTATCCCGCCCCTGATTGTCCGGGATCGCTGCAAACTTAGCAGAGGTTTCCACCGCTGACTTCAACGTCAAAGCGCCCCCTGCATTTTCAAAAAACACGCGAGGACCCTGAAAGGGACAGCTGTCCACGTGGGCGAATTTTGAACGGACATCTTCGAGAAGGGACGGTGTGATCATGGCGCGGGGCTCCTTTAGGGGAACTTCACCGCAAAGCCTTCGGAATGACCAGACCTAACCCGCAGCTGGGCCAATATGTTGTTCGCCGCGCGCCTTGGATAGCGTGATCTGTTTCTGGCGTTCGCGAAAACGGTCTTTGTCGGCATCCGTTGTTTCATGCGCGCATTTGTGACAGGACACGCCATGCTCGTATTCCGCACGACCTTGGTCTGCGGGCATCAAAGGGCGGCGGCACGCAAAGCACAACACATGGGGGCCTTCTTCCAAACCGTGTTCAACCGATACACGGGCATCAAACACAAAGCATGAACCGTCCCATTTGCTGTCTGCTTCTGGGACCTCTTCGAGGTATTTCAGAATGCCACCTTTGAGGTGGTAAACGTCTTCAATACCTTGCCCGATCAGATAATTTGTAGATTTCTCACAGCGAATGCCGCCTGTGCAAAACATCGCAATCCGCTTGTTGTGAAAACGGTCTTTGTTGGCTTCCCACCAAGCGGGAAATTCACCAAAACTTTTGGTCTCAGGGTCTATTGCACCGTCAAACGTCCCGATCGCGACCTCATAATCATTGCGGGTGTCGATGACGGCAACGTCCGGTGATGCGATCAATTCATTCCAATCTTGCGCCGTGACGTAGCCGCCAACGCTGGCTTTTGGGTCCACGTCCGGTTGGCCCATGGTCACGATTTCACGTTTGATACGGACCTTCATGCGGTTGAAGGGCGGCACGGTTGCGCTGCTTTCTTTCCATTCAAAATCGCTACAGCCGGGCAGGGCGCGGATGTGGGCCAACACGGCGTCAATACCTGCGCGTGGCCCTGCGATCGTGCCGTTGATCCCTTCGCGGGCCAACAGCAGCGTTCCCATCACATCGCCCGCAGCACAAGCAGCCGCCAACGGCCCCTTCAGGGCGGTGGGATCGTCAAACGACGTGAAGTGATAAAGGGCCGCAACAGTAAACATGAGCGCCCAATACGCCTTTGCGCGCCGCCTCTCAACCCGTAGGATGGGGCAAATCAGTTTTGCCAAAGGTCACACCATGTCCCACGCCCTTCTTATCATTGATGTTCAGAACGACTTTTGCCCTGGTGGCGCTCTCGCCGTGGCNGATGGGGATGACATCGTGCGTGGGATCAACGCGATCATGCCCGAATATGACGCGGTGATCCTGACGCAAGACTGGCATCCGGCGGGGCATTCGTCCTTTGCGACGACCCATGGNGCTGATCCGATGACACTGACGCAAATGCCTTANGGCCCGCAGGTGCTGTGGCCCGATCACTGTATCATCGGCACGAATGGCGCTGCTTTTCATAGCGATCTGAATGTTGATGCAGCCGATATGATCATCCGCAAAGGGTACAATCCCGCCATCGACAGCTATTCTGCATTTTTTGAGAACGACNATTCGACGCCCACAGGGCTTGAGGGATATTTGCGCACGCGTGGCATCGACACCCTTANACTGGTCGGGTTGGCGACAGATTTTTGTGTGAATTNTTCTGCTGTGGATGCTGCAAAGCTNGGGTTTAATGTGACCNTGCGGATGAACCTGTGCCGCGCGATTGATTTTGACGGGTCCTTGGATGCGGCAATTGCGGGCATGACACAAGCGGGCGTTAGTGTTGAACAGGCCTAGTGTTTGTCGAAGTCTCGCCGCATGGATATGTTAGCTCTGTTTCAGCACACGTACGCAGGAGCCTGACATGTCGCGAACGAACTTGAATATATTCGCCGTCGCCGGCATTTTTTATCATTGGCGGAACGCTTTGGTTTTGGGGGCAGCCGCTGATCTGCACATGCGGGGACATCAAGCTGTGGGTGCCGTCGATCTTTGATGGCGGAAATTCGCAGCATATCGCGGATTGGTACACTTAAGCCATATTCTGCATGGGGTTCTTTATGCGTTTCGCGCGACCACCATCAATGTTGGTTACCTCGGCGATTCCGTTTTCAACGCGGTTAGTGACTATATCTTCATGATGGGTGGTTTCTTTGCGGCCTACACATTGCGTATTCCAATGGTGATTATCGGGGTTCTGGGTCTTGAACTGACAGCGGGTCTGATTGGGCGCGATAACCTGACGCTGTCCACGATCCAGCTGATCGCCCCGATTGATGCGATCAATGGTTGGCAGTAAGAACTGAACTCTGTGCCGTTCAACGGGATCACGAACTAAACGTAGATCGGTATTTTAATGGTCCCACCTTTACCCGCGCCCCGCGCTTTGTTTTAACGGGCCTGAATAAAATTGGAGCCTGTAATGGTCGATATCGCAACCCGCGTCTGGAACCACAAATGGAAGATCGACCCGATCGTCCGCTCCCTTATTGATACCGATTTTTATAAGCTGCTGATGTGCCAGTCTGTGTTTCGCAACAAACCGGACACGCAGGTCACGTTTTCGCTGATCAACCGCAGTAAATCCATCCGTCTTGCCGACCTGATCGATGAGGGTGAATTGCGCGAACAGTTGGACCACGTGCGGTCCTTATCGCTAAGCCGTGGCGAATCCACTTGGATGCGCGGCAACACATTTTACGGCAAACGCGCCATGTTCAGTTCTGAATTCATGGACTGGTTCGAAAACCTGCGCCTCCCGCCCTACCACCTTGAAAAACGTGACGGGCAATATGAATTGACGTTTGAAGGGTCTTGGCCCGAAGTCATGCTGTGGGAAATTCCAGCATTGTCGATCCTGATGGAGCTGCGCGGTCGTGCAGTGTTAGGCACCATGGGGCGGTTTGAACTTCAGGTTCTATACGCACGCGCGATGACAAAACTTTGGGAAAAAGTCGAAAAACTGCGCCGGCTGGAAGGGTTGCGCGTGGCAGATTTTGGCACACGTCGCCGCCATTCGTTTCTATGGCAGGACTGGGCCGTACAAGCGATGCGCGAAGGATTGGGCGACAACTTCGGCGGCACGTCCAATTGTCTGATCGCCAAGAACCGCGATCTTGAAGCCATCGGAACGAATGCCCATGAACTGCCCATGGTCTATTCCGCCTTGGCCGACACCGATGAGGCACTGTTTCAGGCCCCCTACGATGTGTTGTCCGATTGGCACGATGAACACGACGGCAATTTGCGCATTATTCTGCCTGATACGTATGGCACCCAAGGGTTTCTTGATAACGCACCGGATTGGCTTGCNGGGTGGACGGGCATTCGCGTGGACAGTGGTGATCCTGCGACAGCCGCCGAAGTTGCGATCAAATGGTGGGAATCGCGTGGCGAAGACCCAAAAGAAAAGCTGGTCATCTTCAGTGATGGGCTCGACGTCGACAAGATCGTACAATTGCACAAACAGTTTCAGGGCCGCACGCGCGTGTCTTTCGGTTGGGGTACAATGCTGACCAATGACTTTAAGGGCCTGACAGCCAATGATGCCCTCGCTCCGTTTTCGATGGTGTGTAAGGCAGTGTCCGCCAATGGCAGGCCCACTGTGAAATTAAGCGATAACCCGAAGAAGGCGATGGGTCCTGCGGCTGAAATTGCGCGGTATAAGCGCGTGTTTGGTGTCGGCGATCAGGACGAAATCGACGTGGTCGTTTAGAGGCATAAACCGGGTGGCGTGTTGCGCCACACCCGACAGCACCGAACGCCCCCTTCAAACCTTGATAACTCCCCCTTTCTAAGGTCGCGCATGAACCACGTCCTTTGGAGGAGTAATCATGTCCGAGTCGTCCGACACCTTAGGTTTGCCTTATATTCAGCCTTCTTAGGCGCAAAAACACGTCACTCATAACGAAGCGATCCGTGTTCTGGACGCGCTTGTTCAGTTGTCGGTGGCAGATCGAGATCAAACCGCGCCGCCCGGAACACCGATAGCGGGTGANCNTCATATCGTTGGGCCATCTGCAAGTGCGGACTGGACAGGACAAGACGGATCAATCGCTGTGTTTGAAGATNCAGCATGGGCGTTTTACCCTCCACAAGAAGGTTGGCAGGCCGTTGTGCGCAGCGAAGGTGTGGTGCTGATTTGGGANGGGTCTGATTGGGTCGGCTCTGNAATTGATGCATCAGCGTTACAAAACCTCGACAGCGTTGGGATCAATACGACAGCGGATGCAACCAATCGTCTCGCGGTGTCGTCGGATGCGACTTTGCTGTCACACGCCGGAAGCGACCACCGCGTTGTCGTCAACAAAGACGGTGAAACTGATACAGCAAGTCTTCTTTTTCAGACGGGATATTCTGGCCGCGCAGAAATGGGCACTGCCGGATCAGACGACTTTGCAGTCAAAGTCAGCGCCGATGCTGCGACGTGGAACACCGGCGTGTCCTTTAATGCGGCAACGGGACGGGCGAATTTCCCATCTGGCGCGCAGGTGTCCAACCGGATTGATTTTGGCGGTCGCTGGTATTGTTATTCCGACAATCGGTGGGTGATGTTTTCTACGGCCTACGGTGCCCAGAGTGAAAATAATTCACAGAATAGTGGAACAGGCGCTGAGCCGACTGAATCATGGACAAACCTTGGCCCGTTCATTCCAGAAAACACACAGGTTCAACGGCTTAGGATTGGGTTACGTGTAAATAACACAGAGATCACTGGATTTGATGCACGGGTCTATTTTCAGACAGGACCATGGAATGCTGGATGGTCGACCACTGGCACGACGAATCGAACATTGATTGGGTCTTTGGACGCCGGCCCCTTGCCTCTCGGTATGAACCGAAGCGATCTGGATCTCGGTGGGTTTGTTGCGCCGTCGGATGGTTATTTACTCGTATTCTTGAGGCCTGTGGGGGCCCTCACAGCCACGCGCTATATTTATTCCAGCATGATGGCGACCTGTTTGACACCAACCTAAAGCCCAAAGGCGGGGGTCAGTCAGACACTTTCCCCCGCAGGCTTTTGACTTCGCCGCGCTTTTTCTTTTCATCCACTCGCTTGCGTTTCTGGTGTTGCGACACACGGGTTTTCACCCGACGTTTCGGCGCAACCAAAGCGGCGCGGATCATGTCGGCCAGTCGTTCGCGCGCCAGTTCACGGTTGCGCGCTTGGGATCGCGTGTCTTGCACGAAGACCACAATCGCGCCGTCGCCCGTCCATTTTCGCCCCGCCAAGCGGCGAAGACGTGTTTTGACAGGACCGGTCAACGCGGGGGATCGTGCGGCTTCAAACCGTAATTCAACAGCTGTGCTGACTTTGTTGACGTTCTGCCCACCTGGACCGGACGCGCGCACGAAGCTTTCCACAAGCTCCCAATCGGCGATGTCTATTTGATCGTTGATGCGAAGTCCCATGTGCCACCCATAACATCTTGTCAGACCAAAGAAAAAGGGCCGCCCTACTATGAGGGCGGCCCTTCGAAAGTTCAGGAGGTGGCCGGTTAGAGCGGTCTCACCTGCGGCGTTAATCGTCTAGGGAATGCCCTAGATTTTCGCCCCCACAGTTGTCCCGACACACGTTTCCAATATCTTTCTAGACACTAGACCACCTCCTTTGCATTTGTTTCTGATAAGGACAGAAAAACACAACTTATGCGTTTTGCAAAGAAAAAAATGACCACATTTATGTGGCGGGCTGTAGGCGCCCAATAATGATGCGGAACGGGATCAGGGCGATCAATGCGATTGCAATCTTCACGCCCCAGTCTGCGACGGCCAGTGTGACCCACAGCGGGGCTTCGGGGCCGGACAGCAGGAACGGAACGGCATCCCACGCCCAAGATACTTCGCCATCAGCCGCCGCGCCGAACGACACCGTCGCACTGAATGCGATCGTAAAGAACAACGCGGTGTCGATTGTCGATCCCACTAACGTGGATGTCAGCGGCGCTTTCCACCATGTGCCACCGCGAAGTCGTTGGAAGATTGCGACATCGATCAACTGCGCCACAAGGAACGCGGTCGCAGATCCGATAGCCACCCGCAGCGCCACAGCCGGGAATTCAAATCCATCGCCTTGGATCATGATTTGGCTGCCAATCAGTGAACACACAACGCCAACGACAAAGCCGATTAGAACGACCCGGCGCGCGGTGCTGGCACCATAAACGCGGTTCATCACATCGGTCACTAAAAACGCGAGGGGGTAGGTAAAGGCACCCCATGTCAGCAATCCATCAAGGATCAAAAACTGCACAAGGATGTTAGAGGTCACCACAACGATGGCCATGGCGATGACGCCAGGAAGAATTTTGGTCATTTTATCAATCCGTTTTGACAAGGTAGTCGGACACTTGGCCTGTCACAACGACAGACACCGCCCTCATACGGGGGCGGCGTCCAAGATGTCAATCGTTTGCGGTGCCTAGTTACTTTCAGCGACCGACAAACACTGTGCCGGCAAACGCGCCATCGTCAGTGGACCACGCGGTGTGCGCGGTGTTGCGCTCGGGTC
>JGI26260J51721_1000324_pt1 | contig 20910 bp, 19 predicted proteins | sample SaaInlV_120m_DNA_4_FD_51721 | JGI IMG/M metagenome (IMG submission 51721)
TCCAGCTATGGCGGCGGCAGCGGCGGTGGCAGGGCATTTTACCGATGTGCGAGATGTCATGGAGGCTAGATTATGAGGGCGTTTCAGCGACTCGAAGGTTTAGTGGCGCCTATGGACCGTGCCAATGTGGATACGGATCTCATTATTCCCAAACAGTTTCTCAAGTCGATTCGCAGGACGGGATTTGGCCCCAATTTGTTTGATGAGTTGCGCTACCTTGATGAAGGGCAGCCCGATTCGGACTGCAGTGGGCGTCCATTGAATACTGATTTCCCGCTCAATTTTCCCCGTTACGAGGGTGCAAGTATCCTTCTTACTAGAGAAAATTTTGGCTGCGGTTCGAGTCGAGAACACGCGCCTTGGGCTTTGGACGGTGCGGGCTTTCGCGCGGTTATCGCTCCCAGCTTTGCAGATATTTTCCGGTCCAACTGTTTTAAAAATGGGCTGCTGCCCGTAGTACTCGAGGCCGAACGTGTCGAGCAGCTATTTGCTCAGATGTATGAAACCGAAGGCTTTAGTTTGGTTATCGATCTTGAGCAACAGATTATCGAAACGCCCGATGGCGAAACGATTTCCTTTGAGACTGAGGACTTTGGTCGAAACTGCTTGCTTAAAGGGCTCGATGACATTGGCATCACACTGCAGAATGAGGCAGTTATTCGCGATTTTGAGCGTCAGCATCAAGCACGCTGCCCTTGGGTATTCGAGACCTTGGAGGTCTGATGAGCCATTCCATATTGCTGCTGCCCGGTGATGGCATCGGGCCTGAAGTCGTCGCCCAAGCTCGTCGCGTTCTAGAGCGCGTGGCTGATTTATATAAGCTCACTATTGAACTCGACGAAGCCAACTTGGGCGGTGTCGCCATTGAGCGTGAGGGACGGGCTTATCCTCAAAGCACCCAAATAAAAGCGCGATCTGCTGCGGCATTGTTGCTGGGTGCTGTAGGGGGTCCTCAATGGGATGGGTTGCCCGCTGAGGATCGCCCCGAGCGCGGTTTGTTGGCTATCCGAGCAGACTTGGATTTATTTGCAAATTTACGACCTGCTATATTGTTTCCCCAGTTGGCCGATGCCTCGAGTTTGAAGCCTGAGTTAGTGGCGGGGCTCGATATTTTAATCGTTAGAGAATTAACCGGTGGCATCTACTTCGGTGAGCCTCGAGGCATTCGCACGCGCGAAGACGGTGAGCGAGAGGGTTACAACACTTATATCTATCGAGAAAGCGAAATCGAACGCATAGCGAAGCTTGCTTTCGAGCTGGCTGCTAAGCGCGGTGGTCGTTTAACGTCTGTCGACAAGGCCAATGTACTTGAGGTAACTCAGCTGTGGCGCGAGGTTGTTACCAACGTGGCAGGGAATTTTCCAGAGGTTGATCTGGACCATCTGTATGTCGATAACGCTGCGATGCAACTTGTGCGGGCGCCCAAACAATTCGATGTTTTAGTTACCGGTAATATTTTCGGAGATATTCTTTCGGACACTGCGGCAATGTTAACAGGGTCGATTGGTATGCTGCCTTCGGCGTCGCTTAACGCAAATTCGGCGGGCCTTTATGAGCCTGTGCATGGCTCGGCTCCCGATATTGCTGGGCAGGATTGCGCTAATCCTCTCGCGACGATTCTGTCAGTGGCAATGCTGCTGCGTTATTCCCTCGATGCCCCAGATGCAGCAATCGCAGTGGAAGCCGCTGTATCCGCGGTGCTAGATCAGGGATGCAGGACTGCAGATATCGCAGCTAAGGGCGACGTTGTCATTGGGACAGAAGCGATGGGTACAGCGGTGCTCAATGCACTTGAAGGCCCTCAAGGGAATCAGTTATGAGTGAAGCGATTGACATTGCGGTTGTCGGTGCGACGGGAGCTGTAGGCGAGGCCATGATGGAAATTCTCGAACAAAGAGAGTTTCCAGTGGGAAAGTTATACGCTTTGGCGTCTGAGCGTTCCGCGGGTAAAACGGTGCGATTTAGAGGTAAGTCAATTACCGTTTCTGATCTTGCCGAGTTTGATTTCTCAAAAACCGCAATTGCGCTGTTTTCGGCCGGAGGGAGTGTCTCCGAGGAACATGCGCCCCGCGCTGCGGCTTCGGGTTGCGTGGTGATCGATAACACGTCACATTTTCGACGCCGAGAAGACATTCCCCTTGTCGTACCCGAGGTGAACCCCGGTGCTTTAGCGGCGTATCGATCAACCCGCATCATTGCCAATCCCAATTGCTCGACCATACAGATGTTGGTTGCGTTGAAGCCAATTTACGACGCGGTGGGTATTTCTAGAATCAACGTCGCCACCTATCAGGCGGTGAGTGGTACCGGCAAGGCGGCCATTGAGGAGCTTGCGGGGCAAACTGCGAGGTTACTCAACGGTCAACCGACTGAAGCCAAGGTCTATTCCAAGCAGATTGCCTTTAACGCCCTGCCTCACATCGATACCTTTGAAGAAAATGGTTATACCCGGGAAGAGATGAAGATGGTGTGGGAGACGCAGAAGATTTTGGAGGATCCAGACATCACTGTGAACGCTACTTGCGTTCGAGTACCGGTATTCTATGGGCATTCGGAAGCTGTACACATCGAAACGAACACCAAGATAACCGCGGATGCCGCCCGAAAGCTATTGGAGGACGCACCGGGTGTGACCTTAACTGACGGTCGTGAGGATGGAGCCTATCCCACGGCGGTTACCGATGGTGCGGGCAGTAACCCTGTTTTTGTGGGCAGAATTAGGGAAGATATATCTCATCCAACGGGCCTGAATCTTTGGGTTGTTGCGGATAATCTGCGCAAGGGTGCGGCTTTAAACAGCATTCAGATTGCTGAGCTACTGGTGAAAGAGCATTTTTGATCGGATATTCGGTAAAATTTGCTAAGTGGCCACTTCAATGGGCAAAAAAACGGGTATTGTAGGGCGACGTAGTTTCCCTAAATTGGGATCTAGCGGGTCATGCTGAGAGGTTTGTTTGGGTAAGCAGGATACAATTGGAGCATGGGTACTTTGGCGTAGCCTCGCTGGTTTGGCTGCTTTGCTGCCGACGTACTCTTGGGGATTGGGTTTGGGAGATATTACCCTTAACTCCTATCTCAACGAGCCCCTGTCCGCTGAAGTGCTGCTACTCGATATCCAAGACCTCACGGCGGATGACATCAAGGTGCGGCTGGGCACGCAAGACGCCTTTGATCGGCTCGGTGTAGATCGCGCCTACTTTCTGACNAGTATTAAATTTGAAGTGGTTGTAGAGGACAGCGCTGCACGCATTCTTTTAACAACGACGAAACCACTGCTCGAACCTTACCTAGACTTTTTAGTGGAGACTCGCTGGCCTGATGGCCGTTTGCTTCGCGAGTACACTGTGCTGGTCGATCTTCCAACCCAACCACTAGCAAGTGCTCAATCCCGGGGCTTCAGTGCGGTTGAGTCTACAGAAGAGCAAGATCGAGCAGTTTTAGATGCGACTGTCTCCCAGTTGGCCAACCCAAACCCAGAAGCCATCAAGCCCGATAGAAACTTTGACAGTGACACCGAAGTACGCCCCAGTGTTGGCGGGCGTTATTTGGTACAGCACGCTGACACGCTCTGGGAAATAGCCTTAGATGCTGCTCCCCAAGGAGCCACCGTCGAGCAGACGATGTTAGCGACAGTGCAGATGAATACAGATGCTTTTATGGGGGGAAATATAAACGGCTTGAAGGCCGGGTATGTGTTGGAGTTACCTGCAGAAGGCGATATTTTGACGTCACAGCGCGAGGCCTTAGCGGCTGTGTCTCAGGCCAATCGAGATTGGCGTAATGGTGTCCGTCGCACCCCTGCGCTGCGCGTTGTGGCCGATGATGATGTCAACGACGACGTGCTGGCCGATGATGAGTTTGAAGCCGATTTTGCGTCCAGAGAGGAAAGCAGTAGCCCTGCGCAACGCAGCGACGATGATGTGCTTGCAGCGGGTTCAGAGCAAGAGGTAAGCGCACCTGTAGATACGCCAGATGCGCTACCCGCTAGCCCTGCAGTTGAGCAAGACAAGGTCGCTTCAACAGCAACGGGGCCAAATTCGAAAGAGCTTTTAGAAATTCAGGCGCGGCTTACGGCGCTGTCAGAGCAGATGGGTAATTTGCGCAATTTGGTCGTACTAAAAGATCAGCAAATCGCTGCGTTAGAGGCCCAGCTGGTGGCGCAGCGCGAGGCGACGGAGGCCGCTGCTACAGGCGATACAATAGCCACGCCCCCTCGCGCATCCGCCCCCATTGATCGAGGCTTTCCTTGGTGGGCCTTTGCGTTAGGGGGCGTTGCCTTACTGGCGGTGGGTGCAGTGGTCTACTCGCGCCGGGTTCAGCAGCCGGTAATGATATTGAAGCGCAACTTGCCTACCGAACGCGAGCCAACGGTTAACCGGCCTAAGGAGCTTGACCCTAGGCCCGCTCGTGCGCCTGCTCCGCCCCAGGCTGCCCCCGAGCCCGTAAACCCAGGGCAGGCAAAGACAGGCGCGAACCCAGCCCCGCAGCCTGCCAGTGATGGCGAGCGAGGTTACGGACAGCGTCTGCATAATGACTACGTTGACGAGGGTGTTGTCGCTGATGCAATAGCCGAGGCAGATATCTACATGGCTTATGGACGGCATCAACAAGCGCTGAATTTACTGGAGTCGGCTGCAGAGGCTAATCCTGAAGATTCGCTGGCTCTGTTGAAAATGGTGGAGATTTACCTCAAAAATGATCGTCAGGAAGAGGCAAAGATCACCGCCAATAAACTTAAGGGCATGGGCAACGGGCTCGCTTTTGGCGAAGCTTCTCGTATGCTTGCGGACCTAATTTCGCCAACTGGCGGCCTTGATTTAGGTGAGCTTGCTCAGCCGGTAACTGATGTACCGCTGACCCTAGATCTGGAAGATGAAGTCCTTGATGAGATCAGGCCGTACGCAGAGGCCGCGTCTGGAACCCTTTCTGAAGCGCCGGAGTCAAATCCACTGGGTAGCGGCAGCTCGGGCACAGCGGGCCAAGAGCTCGCTGCTGATGATCAAGAATTTCTTTCCGATGATCAGTTCTTTGAGCAAGCAAATGTGTTGCCACCTGAACTTGCCGAGGTACTGGGCACAGATGTTCCTCCGCCAACTGTCCAAGACGATGAAAGTGAGCCCCAGGGATTAGTCTATGCTGCGGAGGTAGACCCCGTAGATACTCAGTTGGATCTGGCTCGAGCTTATATCGATATGGGGGACGAGGATGGCGCGCGCCCTGTACTGAAGGAAGTGATCTCCGCGGGNGATTTGCGCCAGCAGGCTGAGGCCCGCGAACTTCTCCTTAATATTGACTGAAGCTTTTCCCTCATTTAGCCCGGTTAGCTGGCCCTCAGGTACACGTATTGCATTGTGCGTTAGCTACTATGGCGGTGATTTTTGCGGGTGGCAGGCGCAGCCGCATCTTCCGGTCGCTACGGTTCAAAAAACTTTAGAGCAGGCGTTGAGTAAGGTTGCTGCAACACCAGTCAGCACGCACTGTGCTGGACGAACCGATACCGGTGTCCATGGNGCGGCNCAGATTGTGCACTTTGACGATCCTGTGGGTCGCTCCCAAAAAGCTTGGGTCATGGGGTGTAATCGAAATCTTCCTTCAACAGTTCGAGTTTTGTGGGCACGTTCTGTGTCATCCGATTTTCACGCACGCTTCAGCGCTTCTTCTCGGCATTACCGCTATATCATCAGCAATAGTGCTATTCAGTCGCCTCATCACTGTGGCCTTGTTAGCCACTGTCGAAGGCCCCTAGATGCATTGGCGATGCACGATGCTAGCCAGGTTCTGTTGGGTGAGCACGACTTTAGCGCGTTTCGTGCGGCTCAATGTCAGGCAGCACACCCGGTACGACAAATTTTTGGAGTTAGCGTAAATCGTTTCGGAGACTTCATTGTTTTAGATATTGAAGCCAACGCATTTCTCTATCACATGGTCCGTAATTTGGTCGGCTCGCTACAAATGGTCGGCAGTGGCCAGCGGTCCCGGGAGTGGATTGAAGAATTATTAAAGGGAAAAGATCGAACGTTGGGCGGGGACACAGCCAGCGCTAGCGGGCTTTACTTACAATCAATTACCTATCCCGAGCACTTCGGTTTACCCGTAAATTCAGTGTCAAACTCATTGTTGTTAGGGGGCAGTTAAGCCACTCGAGGTTTGCTACACTTCGCGCGTCATTTGGCACTAGGGATATTACGTGTCCGTTCAGGTCAAAATTTGCGGTGTTACTCGAGAAATAGACGCTTTGGCCGCGGCAGATGCCGGGGCGAACGCCATAGGGTTGGTATTTTGGCCGGGTAGTAAACGCGCGGTATCCTTGGAGACAGCCGCTAGTATTTGTGCAGTGTTGCCGCCACTGATTACTGTGACGGCATTAATGGTCGATCCAACGGTCGAACAAGTTGAGCGGGTTTTAGGGACACTGCCGATCAATCTTTTGCAGTGGCACGGAAGCGAGAGCCCTGAGTTTTGTGAGCAGTGGCAGCGGCCTTACATTAGAGCGCTACCCGGAAGTGACAGCGGTAAACTCGAGTCAGTTATGGCGCAATATCCTAATGCTCGTGGGTTCCTTCTAGATGCCGTGACCAATGGACAATTTGGGGGAACTGGGCACTGCTTTGACTGGGAGTCTATTCCATCGGTAAGAAGCAGGCCGATCATTTTGGCGGGAGGGCTCAATCCCGCTAATGTTGCGGAGGCGGTGATCAAAGTTCGCCCCAGCGCTGTTGACGTAAGTAGTGGTGTTGAATGCTCGCCGGGCATTAAACAACCAGAGAAAATTAAGCAATTTATACATGCCGCTCGTGAGGCGGCTGAGGCATAAGTTTTATGACTGAAATGATTAGCCCAGATGTGTTCGCCTCTGTTCCTGATCCCGATGGACGGTTTGGTCCCTACGGCGGCAAGTTCGTTGCGGAAACCCTGATGTCAGCGTTGGCAGATTTAGAGGTGGTTTATCGTGACCTCTCCTGTGATCCTGACTTTCAGAAGGAGTTTGACTCAGACCTTGCACATTATGTGGGCAGGCCTTCGCCACTCTACGAGGCCAGTCGCATGTCTGACGCCATTGGTGGGGCGCGCATTTTTCTTAAGCGGGAAGACCTAAACCATACCGGGGCTCACAAGGTAAACAACACGATTGGCCAAGCTTTATTGGCCAAGCATATGGGCAAGAAGCGCATTATTGCAGAGACAGGTGCTGGCCAGCATGGAGTAGCTAGTGCAACTGTTGCTGCTCGTCTCGGCTTGGAATGCCATGTGTTTATGGGTGCGGAGGATATTAAACGCCAGGCGTTAAATGTGTACCGAATGAAGTTATTAGGGGCGGAGGTAATACCCGTAACATCGGGCTCAAAAACACTCAAAGATGCTATGAACGAAGCGCTCCGAGATTGGGTCACATACGTCGATAATACGTTTTATATAATTGGTACAGTAGCGGGACCGCACCCGTATCCAATGTTGGTCCGTGATTTTCAGAGTGTGATTGGCCGTGAAGCGCGCAGACAATCGCTCGCAATGACGGGGAAGCTGCCCGATGCACTGGTGGCTTGTGTTGGTGGTGGCTCAAATGCGATTGGTCTCTTTCATCCTTTTCTGGGCGATGAGACAGTAGCAATGTACGGGGTTGAGGCGGGCGGTCACGGTGTCGAAACAGGCCAGCATGCAGCGCCACTTTCTGCGGGTACTCCCGGAGTTCTACACGGCAATCGGACCTATCTTATGCAGGATAAAAATGGCCAGATCATGGAGACACACTCGGTCTCTGCAGGCCTCGATTATCCAGGTGTAGGTCCGGAGCATAGCTGGTTAAAGGACATTGGCCGGGTCAATTATGTTGCTGCAAATGATGACGAGGCGCTGACAGCCTTTCATCACTGGACTAGGACTGAGGGCATCATGCCCGCGTTAGAGACGGCGCATGCCTTAGCTTATGCTGAAAAATTAGCTGCGGATATGACGCCCGACCAACACATTATTGTTAATCTTTCAGGGCGGGGAGATAAAGACATTCTCACTGTCGCGGCAATTGAAGGTATCGAAGTTTAAACCGTAAAAGTAGGATAGATCGTGAGCAGACTCACTCCATGTTTTGAAGCGCTTCGTAACTCGGGGCGCAAGGCTGTTATACCTTACATTGTCGCGGGGGATCCTACCGTGGCTACAACGGTGCCCATGCTGCACAGCCTTGTTGCTGCTGGTGCAAACGTCCTCGAGTTGGGCGTGCCGTTCTCTGACCCGATGTCAGAAGGGCCGGTTATACAGCGCGGTCACGAGCGAGCTCTCGCCAATGATGTCTCTCTCTCTCAGGTATTGGACATGGTTTCTGAATTTCGGCAAGAGGATCAAGTGACCCCCGTGGTTATCATGGGTTATGCAAATCCGGTGGAAAGAATGGGTCACGCCGATTTCGCCGCTGCGTGTGCAGCCGCTGGTGTGGATGGTTTGATTACTGTTGATTTACCACCTGAGGAGGTTGGGCCTCTCAACGTAGAGTTACAAAAAGTAGCAATCGACAATATCTTTTTGATTTCACCGACGACGCCGGCCCCGAGAATAAGCACGATCACGGCCAACGCTTCCGGGTTTATTTATTATGTGGCGGTCAAAGGCGTAACGGGTGCGGGGCATTTAGATAGCTCGGACGTTGGCATGCACCTCGATCTCATTCGTGCAGAGACGGCGCTCCCTATTTGTGTGGGGTTTGGCATCAAAGATGCGGAATCAGCCACTGCTGTGGGAGCTATGGCAGATGGTGTGGTTGTGGGAAGTGCACTCATCGATACTATGGCGGCTGCTTTAGAGGCGGGTTGCCCCCTCAATGATGGTGTTGAGAAGGCAGTAGCGCTGCTAGGATCTATCCGCACTGGCATTGATAATATGTAATTGTGTCCACTACTGGTGGCTAGCGAAGGGTTATAATATTAAAGCTTAGCTGATCGGAGTCCGATATGAGTTGGATTGACAAAATTCTGCCTTCCGGCGTTCGCAAGGACGAGGCAGAACAAAGACGCGTCAACGTGCCAGAGGGGCTCTGGAAAAAGTGCATCAAGTGCGACGCAGTGCTTTATTGGCCAGACTTAGACCGCAACCTAGAGGTCTGCCCCAAGTGTGACCACCATATGCGGGTGGGCGCTAGGAGGAGGCTGGATATCTTTCTAGATGAAGACGGTCGTCAAGAGCTCTTTTCTGATATTGAACCCATCGATAGACTTAAATTCAAAGACAAAAGGAAATATCGTGACCGCTTGACCGCTGCTCAAAAAAGCACCGGAGAACGCGACGCGCTGATTGCTATGCAAGGGCGGTTGCACGGTTTGGATCTTGTCACTGTTGCCTTTGAGTTTAACTTTCACGGTGGATCCATGGGATACGCCGTTGGCGAGAAATTTACGCGGTCTGCAACTCATGCGTTGAATAACGGCTTGCCTTTGGTGTGCTTCGCGGCCTCCGGTGGAGCTAGAATGCAAGAAGCGCTTATCTCCCTCATGCAAATGGCTAAGACCTCTGCAGTGCTCGAGCGCCTCAAGCTCAGTGGGCTGCCGTTTATTTCGGTGATGACAGATCCGATTTATGGTGGTGTTTCAGCGTCTCTTGCGCTTTTAGGTGATGTTAATGTCGCTGAGCCTGATGCCCGAGCCGGTTTTGCTGGTCCCAATATTATTGAGCAAACCATTCGTCAAAAACTGCCCAAAGGTTTCCAGCGCAGTGAGTTTTTGCTTGAGCACGGTGCGATCGATATGATCGTGCACCGCGCCGATATGCGCGACACCTTAGGTCGTATCCTTTCTAAGCTGGCAGGTCAGGAGGGCAGTCAAGAGGATATGGCGGTTCCTTATTCTGAACCTGTCGAGTAACTTCCATGGCACTGGCTGGCGCCGAAACACTGGATGCCTGGCTGACTCATCTCGAAACACTGCATCCGCAGAAAATCGATCTTGAGTTAACCCGAGTCAAAACTGTGGCACACCAGCTGGGACTCTTGCCTGCGGGATGCCCTACGGTCACTGTCGCGGGTACTAACGGAAAGGGAAGTTGCGTCAGTGCACTTTCGGCGCTTCTCCGTCAAAAGGGGCTCTCCGTCGGCTGCTACACCTCCCCCCACCTGCTGACCTTTAATGAACGAATTACCATTAATGGCATTCCAGCAAGCGACGCTGAAATCATGGGGGCATTTGCGCTGATTGAAGAGCGCAGGGCAGCCATTTCTCTCAGCTATTTTGAGTTTGCAACGTTGGCGGCCTTACTTTTGTTTCGAGAAAAGGGCGTTGCGGTTCAGATATTGGAGGTTGGGCTAGGAGGGCGGCTCGACGCAGTTAATATGATTGACGCTGATGCCTGCGTTATCACGAGTATTGGCATTGACCATACGGAATGGCTTGGGGATACGCGAGACCTCATTGCGATTGAAAAGGCTGGGGTGGCTCGTTTTGGGAAGCCTGCAGTTGTCGCCGAGAGTGATTTGCCATCAACACTACTCCCCACCCTGAAAGCGCTGGGTGCTAATGTCGCGGCGTTGGATCGTGACTGGCTGATCTCCGAGCAAATGTTAACCTTGCCTGATGGCACTCAACGGCTCCTGCCTGCTGTGCCAGCTTTGCAAACCAGTAACCTTGCTGCGGCTGTTGTCGTAGCGACGAAATTAAATCTCACTCTTGACCAAGACTGTATTGATAAAGCCTTTATGGCCTTGTCTATTGCCGGGCGTCAACAACAGCTCGTGGCAATGGATCGGCTTTGGTGGCTAGACGTAGCTCATAATTGTGAGTCCGTCGGGCGATTGGCGGTTGCCCTAGCCGAAAAATCTGATGGCGCACAGACCCATGCTATTTTTGGTGCCATGGCGGATAAACCCCTGCGTGCTATGATCGAGCTCATCTCAGAGGGTATCTCAAGCTGGCATCTTCCCGCTCATGAAGGCATTGCACGGGCGGCAAATCCTGCAGATTTGGCACAGCTGATTAAAAGGATCTCACCGAAGGTAGCGGTGCAGTGTTATCCTACGCCCGAGTCGGCCTTTAATGGTATCGAGAACGTTTCTAAGCCCGGAGATCGCATTGTGGTATTCGGATCATTTGTGACAGTTGGTGCACAGTTAGCCTGCTTACAGCAGCTGGCTACTACCGGTCAGGAGACCTTCGACTGAATGAACCCCATTCTTCGTCAGCGCTTCGTTGGTGCTTTGGTCCTAATAGCCCTGTGTGTGGTTTTCTGGCCCATTGTTTTCGTTGAGCCTGTCGAACAGCAGCCCATTGAGTTGCGGCCGACCCCAGAACGCCCCCGTGTTGATACCTCACCCATCGCAAAACCTGAGTCTCCCGAAGCCAAAGTTCGTGACGTTGTAAAGCCCCCAGAAGTTGATCGTGAGTCTCAAATGCGAGCAGATGAAATGACTCGTTTGGAGGACGGTGACGTTGCTCCTAACCTTTCCGAACTAAGCGCCGTAGATTCAGTAGAGCAGCTTGAGCTTCGTGAGGAAGCGCCAGTTATCCCTGCACTTGATGCATCTGGATATCCTCAGGCTTGGGTGCTGCAGGTCGCGACAGTCAGCTCAGAACTTCGAGCAGGGGCTTTGGTTGAGCAACTCATTGATAAGGGCTATCCGGCCTTTCAGGTGAGGGTNGCTAGTGGAGCATCAGCGCAGTGGCGTATTCAGATTGGTCCGAAGTTTGAAAAAAAGAGCTTTGCATCTATAAAGTTAGAGGTTGACCGCGTGCTGAAGGTGGAATCCATGATCGTGAGGTATCAGCAACCCTTATGAATGAAATTGAACAGCAACTTAATGGCGCGACTTCTGGTTTCAACGGTTTTGACTGGTTTATTGTACTGGTTTTATTAATTTCCCTTTTGGTGGGTTTATATCGAGGCTTCGGTCGTGAAATCCTTTCCTTAGCTGGGTGGTTATGTGCGTTTATCGGGGCCAATCTGCTGGCGCAATCACTCGCGAACTCCCTGACCGTAATAACGGACAGTGAGACGTTACGTTATCTGATGGGCTGGGCGCTGATCTTTGTGGGTGTGCTGGCAATTTTTAGCGTGTTGGGACGTCTAATGGCGCGGCAGATGCGTCAACCGGGCTTCAATCTAGGAAATCGTATTCTCGGCGGCGTATTTGGATTGTTAAGGGGCGTCGTGTTTGTAATTGTCGCGACCTTTGTACTGCGCTCAGTGGTCCCTAACTCAGAACAAGACCTGGTCAATCGCTCTGCACTCATGCCGACCATTGATGAGATTTCAACTGAGCTAGGTGGGCATACCGCTGAGCTTTTAAAAGCTGAACCTGTTGAGCAGATCGAGGAAACCCTTGAATCTGCTGAAATGATCTGATGTCGGAGACATATCCATGTGTGGATTGGTAGGTATCGTCGGCGGTAACGACGTCGCGGCGGAAATCTATGATGCCCTAACGATGCTTCAACACCGAGGTCAGGATGCGGCTGGCATCATGACCTGCTACAAGGGGAAGTTTCTCCAGCGTAAAGGGGAGGGACTCGTTAAGGATGTGTTTCGTACACAGCACATGTCGCGTCTTCTGGGCGCCTTCGGTATTGGACATGTTCGCTACCCGACACAAGGTAGTTCGGGGACGGCGCTTGCCCAGCCGTTTTATGTGAACTCGCCTCATGGGATCGCACTCGCACACAATGGCAATCTCACCAATGCGGCCCAGTTGAGCGCGGAGATTTTTGAAAGTGACCGGCGGCATCTCAATACCGATTCCGACTCAGAGGTGCTGCTTAATGTCTTCGCCCACGAAATACAGCGACTGGGTAAGTTATTCCCCGATGCCGACGATATTTTCGCCGCGATTTCGGCCATGCATGAGCGTTGTGAGGGCGGCTACGCAGCGGTTGCAATGATTGCTAATCTTGGCATCGTTGCCTTCCGCGACCCCTTCGGAATTCGCCCATTAGTTATCGGTGTTCGAGAATGCGAGGGCCAAGAGCCGGAGTACATGGTGGCTTCAGAAAGCGTCGCGTTAGATGTTCTGGGATTTCGACTTGTGGGCGACGTTGCCCCTGGCGAGGGCATCTTTATTTCCGCATCAGGAACCTTAATTCGCAGACAATGCTCAGAAGTTAGCAAGTTGATGCCCTGTATTTTTGAGCATGTTTATTTTGCACGACCTGATTCATTAATCGATGGTGTTTCGGTGTATAAAACGCGAATGCGGCAGGGGGAGCGATTAGCCCGTAAAGTCCTTAGGTTGCGCCCTGACCATGACATAGATGTTGTGATTCCAATACCTGATACAAGTCGGGTTGCTGGACAATCCCTCGCCCATGAGCTTGGCGTAAAGTTTCGTGAGGGGTTTATGAAGAATCGCTACATCGGTCGAACTTTTATTATGCCGGGTCAAAGTCAGCGAAAAAAATCAGTGCGACAAAAACTGAATCCTGTGCCCTTAGAGTTTGAGGGAAAGAATGTCATGTTGGTTGATGACTCAATCGTTCGTGGCACAACCTGTAGCCAAATTATACAAATGGCCCGGGACGCCGGCGCAAAAAACGTATATTTTGCGTCAGCAGCGCCTGCCATTAGATTTCCTAATGTTTACGGCATCGATATGCCCGCGGCTAGCGAACTTATCGCTCACAATCGTACCGAGGCTGAAATTGCTGAATTGATCGGAGCCGACTGGTTGGTTTATCAGGATTTAGAGGACTTNCTGGCCTGTTCTCACGAGGGGAACGAAGCTATTGAAGACTTTGAATGCTCGGTATTCGATGGCTGTTACAAAGCCGGTACGATTGATGAGCATTATCTCAATACGATTGAGGCTGCGCGCTCTGAGGGCTCTGAGATGCGAATTGCGGCTTCTCAGGACGGCGCGGTCGTGGGTTTACATAATGATGTCTGAAGCAAGCGCCGAGCGTAACGCGGTTATAGGCGCAGCAGCGCGGTGACCCCAGGCGACGAAAATGCCTTGCCCGATTTCCTGCGGGATGCTCATGCGGAGACATTGGGTATTCGAGCGGGTATCGCGCGCAGCGGCGAGGGCGAACATGGCGAGCCCATATTCACCACATCAAGCTATGTTTTTGATAGCGCAGCGGATGCAGCAGCCCGATTTAGTGGTGCNTCTAGCGGCAACGTTTATTCCCGCTACACCAACCCAACGGTTCGTGTATTTGAAGAACGGCTAGCGGCTCTGGAAAATGCGGAATCTGCAGTGGGAACTGCATCAGGCATGTCTGCTATTTTAGCAACCTGCATGGCATTTCTTAGGCACGGTGATCACGTTGTCTGTTCGCGAGATGTTTTCGGCAGCACCGTGGGGCTGTTTGATAAGTACCTACCGCGTATGGGGGTCTCGGTATCTTTTGTGCCTCTAGGAGACCTNGCAGCATGGCGTGCCGCAGCAACTGCCAAGACTCGGCTGTTTTACTGTGAAACACCTTCAAATCCTATTTGCGAGGTTGCCGATATTGCTGCTCTGGCGGAGATCGCTAAAGCCTCCGAGGCTCGTCTGGTCGTTGACAATTGTTTTTGTACACCGGCATTGCAAAAGCCNCTTGAGCTCGGTGCAGATATTGTTATCCATTCTGCGACGAAGTATCTCGATGGTCAGGGGCGNATGTTGGGTGGTGCGGCTGTAGGGTCAGCTGAGGATATGGCAGAGGTCACTAATTTTATTCGCACCTGTGGCCCNTCGATGAGTCCGTTTAATGCCTGGGTTTTTTTAAAGGGCCTTGAGACCCTGAGTCTTCGTATGCGCGCGCACTGCGAGAACGCTAATAAGCTCGCACACTGGTTGCAGCAACGATCAGACGTATCTCGGGTTCACTATGCTGGACTACCGGAACATCCGGGGCACGAATTAGCGAGTCGTCAGCAAAGTGGGTTTGGTGGCGTGCTGTCTTTTGAGGTGCCTGGTGGGCAGGAAGCGGCTTGGCGTTTTATCGATGCAACGAGGCTGATGTCACTCACGGCAAATCTAGGTGACGTTAAGACCACCATCGTACATCCCGCTACGACGACTCACGGGCGGCTCGCAGCAGAGCAACGCGATGCCGCGGGTATTGTGCCGGGGCTGATACGGATTGCTGTTGGGCTTGAGCATATCGAAGACCTGCAAGTCGATTGCCAGCGCGGGTTTGACGCGCTTCGCGTCTAGCTATTGCCATGTCAGTAGCCACCTTGCCAGACCTAATTGACCGCGCAGTATCTGCTATTGGCGAGGTGTTGTTTGGTAAAGAGCAGGCGGTGCGGCAGGCACTATGCTGTTTGTTAACATCAGGGCATTTACTCCTTGAAGACCTTCCCGGTATGGGCAAGACAACCTTAGCTCATGCACTGGCCGACGTTTTGGGNCTTAGTTATGCCCGGGTACAGTTTACCTCTGATCTATTGCCTTCGGATATTTTGGGGGTCTCAGTTTTCAATCGCGAGACGGAGACGTTTCAGTTTCGTTCCGGCCCAATATTTAACCAACTGCTCTTAGCTGATGAGATAAATAGGGCGACACCCCGCACCCAGAGTGCTTTGCTGGAGGCTATGGCTGAACGGCAGGTGAGTATCGATGGTGCTCCTCGTGGGTTGCCCGAACCTTTTTTTGTTATCGCCACTCAAAATCCGGCGCATCAGTCTGGCACTTACGTGCTCCCTGAATCTCAGCTTGATCGTTTTCTCATGCGACTTTCATTGGGCTACCCTAATTTTGAAGCTGAGCGAGCGCTGTTACAGCGCGGTCATGACCTTAGCAAATCTGCGGTCGATCCGTGCATTTCTCCCGAGCAACTCATGGAAATGAGAGCGGTAATCAGTCAGACGACATTATCCGATAGCTTGTTGGGCTACATCCAACGTTTGACGGCTTTTACGCGCGAAGCCCCAGAGTTTTCAGTCGGGTTGTCTCCCCGTGGTGCCTTGGCCCTGGTTGGTGCAGCTAAAACCTGGGCGCAGATGGAGGGGCGAAATTATGTAGCTCCAGATGATGTTCAGGCTGTGCTGGCTCCCGTCATTGCCCATCGATTGATCCCTAGCGCAGATTATGCGGGGGATGGGAACGCGTTGGTGGCGCTATTGCGTAGCCAAGTCGATGTTATCCCGGGCTAACGTCACAGAGCGCCTAAAGAACTTTTTGTTCCAACGCTATCGCCGTTGGCTGGGGCGACGGCTACCTGCCGCCCGAACTATCAAGCTTGAACAACGCAGGCTTTTTATTTTCCCGTCGCGGCAGGGCTTTTTGTTCGCTTTAACGCTTCTGCTTATGTTGTTAACTGCGATTAACTACCAAAACAATCTTGCGTATGGCTTAACTTTTTGGCTCGCCATGTTGTTTATTATCGCCGTTCACTTCACCCACGCTAATTTACTCAACATGACGATCACCAGCCTTCGGGCAGAATCCGTGTATCCGGGTCAGCAGGCGGAATTTGTGTTTCGAATAACTTGCTGTAGTCCGCGCCGAGGACATCACGCCGTTAAGCTGGTTTGGCCGTGTAGTGAGGTTATGGTGGATGTTCCTGCGGGTGGTGAGGTCGAGGTGTCGCTGCGCCATAAGGTCCTTGAGCGAGGTTGGTTTGATCCCCCTAAGTTACGTATTGAGTCAACCTACCCCCTTGGGCTTCTCCGCTGTTGGAGCTTCGCCTATTTTGACAGTCGCGCTTTGGTTTGGCCTAGACCTTTAGAGGTTGAGCGGTGGGCTTCTCCTTACAGTGAAAATGCTAGCTATGGATTTAGCGAGAATGAAGGCCTTGAGGACCTCATGGGATTTCGGGATTACCGCCTTGGAGATGCGCCCAGGTTAATCGACTGGCGCAGCCATGCGAGGGGATCACCCCTACAAACTAAGTTGTATTCATTACCCGTCGACGAAGATCACTGGCTAGACTGGAAAGACTTTAGCTCGGGGTCTGTAGAGCAAAGACTCTCTTGGTTGTGCTGGCTAGTTTTGCAGCACCATAGGCGAGGTGAAAGTTTTGGCCTTCGTTTGCCTGGCGTGGAGCTGGCTCTGGCTACAGGAGATCGTCAACGAGAATTGGCATTGCGTGCCCTCGCATTGCATGGTCTGAGTCGAGGCGAGGTAGCGTGATTTCGGGTGAGCAGTTACCTCGGCGATCCTTGATTTGGCTGATTGTTTGTCAAATTGCTGTGATGGTGCCCCATCTTCAGAGGGTTCCTATTTGGATTGTTGTTATTTATCTGGCAGCCGCACTGTGGCGCCTGCAGATGTATCGTCAGCGTGCTGAAATGCCGGGCAAGTGGTGGCGATTGTTACTGGGCATTACAGGTGCAACGCTACTGTTCACAAGTTTTGGAACATTTATAGGCTTGGAACCGATGGTGGCGCTACTGCTTGTTGCAGCGGCGTTAAAGCTTCTAGAAGCTATTCGTGAAAGGGATGGTTACCTGCTGGTGTTTTTGGGTTTCTTCATCTGTGTGACGCATTTCATTTTCACTCAAACCTTACCTGCCACGCTTTANTCTGTTTTTTGCACGGGACTATTGGTNACNGCNCTGATCACTTTGAATCAGAGCCCAGGCGCGGGCTTCTCGAATCACGAACCACTTTTAGCGTTAAAAATGATGACCCTCGCAATCCCAATGATGATTGTGTTGTTCTTTTTATTTCCACGCATTGGTCCAATCTGGAGTGTGCCGTCAACCTCGGGGCAAGGGACGACTGGCATGAGTGACTTCCTGCGCCCGGGCGCTGTGACCAAGCTTGGGCGTTCTGCTGATGTGGCATTTCGAGCACGATTCGCAGGGGTAATTCCTGAGAAAGCGGCTTTGTATTGGCGAGGNTTGGTGTTTAGTAAATTTGAAGACGGNACTTGGCGTACGCTTCAGTGGCCCGAGTTACCGGGTTCGGAAAGACAGCCCGAGGCGCCAGAAACTTTTGATGATCCGTTGCGATACCGCGTCGTGTTAGAGCCAACGCAACAACGGTGGTTATATGGCATGGCCTACGCAGAGTCGTCGACCGCGGGCGTCTATGAAGCAGCTGATTATCGATTGGGTGTGCTCAATCCAATTGAATTCCAATTTGGCTATGACGTTACTTCCTGGGTGACAGCGGTGCTTCAGCCAAGCCTGAGTGATTGGCGAAGGCGCTTGGAAACGGACTTTCCCCGAGGACTAAATCCGTTGACCGAAGCATGGGTAAGGGATTTGCATTCTCAATATAGTAACGATCGTGATTTTGTGAGCGCACTGCTTAATTATTTTNGAACGCAGCCGTTTTATTACACATTAGAACCTCCGGAAATTTTGTCTCCCGATTTTGTGGATAAATTCATGTTTGATTCGCGTCGTGGATTTTGTGAGCACTACGCTTATAGCTTCGTTGCAATGCTCAGGATGGTGGGAATACCCGCAAGAATTATTGCAGGCTACCAGGGCGGTGAAGTTAACCCTCTAAACAACACGCTAATAGTGCGGCAGTTTGATGCCCATGCTTGGGCAGAGGTGTGGTTTGGTGATGGGGGTTGGACGCGGATTGATCCCACTGCAGCGGTTGCGCCGAGTCGCATCGAACTGGGAATGGAGGCGGCCTTAGACGGGCAGCCCGGCTTTTTATCTGATTCAGTGCTNTCGGCCTATCGGTTCCGAGGTGTCAAGNTATTGAATTGGATGCGACTTCGTTATGACGCACTGGCCTTNGGTTGGCAGAGTTTTGTTATTGGCTTCGATAGCGCGCGTCAGATTGATTTATTGAAAGACTGGTTCGGTGAGATCAGAGTGTCGTGGTTTGTNGCTATCTTGCTGGGCAGTTGGGCCGGAGTTCTGCTACCCCTAATGCTGTGGTTGAATCGAGNACGCAGAGTACAACCGTTGTTGCCTGAGGAGCAGCGTTTTATCGCGCTATGCTCACGTCTAGAGCAACGCGGTTTGATCCGGGGATTTGGTGAGCCACCCTTACAGACATTGAGTCGTGCCCGCCGGCATTTGCCCGAGGGAGACCCGCTAGTTTTAGCGTTAGAAGCTGCTGTTGCTGATCTCTACAAAGGAACGAGCAGCGCGACCTTAGGAGCTTGACCGCGCTGTCGATTCCATTGCCAACTGACGGCCGGGGTTAAAATGCCGGAATATCAGTTTGGCTGCGGCCAAGAATCAGAGCGTGAATATCATGAGTGCCCTCATAGGTGTTCACAACCTCTAGATTCATCATGTGGCGCATGATTGGGTACTCGTCAGATATTCCGTTGCCGCCCAGCATATCTCGGGCTTTGCGCGCTATTTCTAGCGCTTTTCCGCAAGAATTTCGCTTGATCAAGCTTATGAGGTCTGGGGATATCGTGCCAGCACTCAGCATTTGCCCGGCGCGCAAACAGCCCTGCATAGCGAGGGAGATGTCGGTTTGCATGTCGGCAAGCTTCAGTTGTACTAACTGATTCGCTGCAAGCGGGCGGCCAAACTGCTGCCGATCGAGGGTGTATTGTCTTGCGGTATGCCAGCAAGTCTCTGCAGCACCCAAAGTTCCCCAGGCAATACCGTAGCGTGCGTTGTTAAGGCATCCGAAGGGGCCTTTAAGTCCTCGCACGTTGGGCAACAGGTTTTCTTCTGGAACAAAAACCTCGTCCATCACAATCTCGCCGGTAACAGAGGCCCGCAGCGCAAGCTTACCTTCTATCTTGGGTGCACTCAGCCCTTCCATGCCTTTCTCAAGTATGAAGCCACGGATAACGTCGTCATCGGTTTTGGCCCAAACAACAAAAACATCGGCAATAGGGGAGTTGGATATCCACATNTTTGCGCCAGAAACTCGATAGCCTCCGTCGACACTTTTAGCNCGGGTGGTCATGCCACCGGGGTCTGAGCCGTGATCCGGCTCGGTGAGACCGAAACAGCCAATCCACTCACCAGTGGCCAGTTTGGGCAAATACTTTTCTCGCTGAGCGTCATCGCCATAGGCGTAAATAGGGTACATCACAAGGGATGATTGAACGCTCAGCATTGAACGATAGCCCGAATCGACGCGTTCGACTTCACGCGCGACGAGGCCGTAGCAGACATAATCGACTCCTGGGCAGCCATAGCCGTCGATGGTGGAGCCTAGCAGCCCCATCTCGCCCATCTCTCTAAAAATATTAGGGTCTGTGCTTTCATTTCTGAAGGCATCTTTTACCCGAGGCAGCAATTTTTCTTGGGCATATTGCCTAGCACTATCACGTACCATGCGTTGCTCATCATTCAGCTGGCTGTCCAGCTCAAAGGGATCTTCCCAATTGAGTTGAGTCCAGTTAGTTTTGTTGGCCATTGCGAACTCCGCATTCACGTCAATATACTTTAAGTTTAAAATATCTGAGCTGCCTTACCAAGCTCTGCCTATTCAGACTGGTCTTTTTTACAAATAAATAACCAGTGATTTTTGGGCGGCGTCAGGGTTCATCAAATTGACGCGTTTGCTTTTTATCTTGAAGCTGCCATTTGCAGGCCTGAGTTCATGCTGGGCTGTAAAAGCATAAATTCGCTGCTCGTCCAGGTACCAGACCACGACATGCTGGATGGACTCGATAATAAGGCCACCCTCAGGAGATTGTTCCTTAATTCGCACGTTTCCTATGATGTGTGAGCATCTCGTTTGGCTGTCTTTGGAAGCGGCACGAGGGTGAACAAAGTTGCGCCGTCGAATTTCCATCATGACGCGATCATCATAAACATGGGAGACGTGGTTAATAGGGTCCGCTTGGTCCTCGGTTGCGGGAATCCAATAGTAAGCATCCTCGGTGTAAAGCTCGATCCAGCTATCGAGATTAGGGCGGTCTAGAAAGCTGGCTTCTTTGTAGAGAAATTCCTCAATCGCAGCGAGATCAGGCATCGCTCTTTCCTAGCTGTTGACCCTGTTCCATGTAAGCCTTCCATGCTCGATACTGGGTGCGCATATCTAAATCTGACGTGCCACCCCCTTCGACTCGATCGGCGAGTATTCGATCCTTCCCATACTGCCGATGAAATTCGACCCAATCATTA
>JGI26260J51721_1000342_pt1 | contig 20294 bp, 21 predicted proteins | sample SaaInlV_120m_DNA_4_FD_51721 | JGI IMG/M metagenome (IMG submission 51721)
GCATTGCCAGCGCTGGCAGGCCAATAAATTTGCGCATGATGTTTTCCCCGTCGTGTTTGGGCTACGCTACTCGGACGCCTGCCCTGCCTCAAGCGACATTTGGCCTATGTGCGCCCGAACAGGCGTTCAATATCGCTGAGTTTGAGTTCAACATACGTCGGGCGACCATGATTACACTGACCAGATCGCGGTGTTTGTTCCATTTCGCGCAGCAAAGCATTCATTTCCTCACCGCGCATCCGGCGACCCGTTCGAATGGATCCGTGACAGGCAACGCGGCTTAGAATGGCTTCCAGTTTTTCCTGTACCAAGGTGCTGGACCCTTGGTCATCGAGTTCGTCTAGAATGTCGCGCAACATCGCTTGCGCGTTGACCTCGCCCAAGATCGCAGGGGTTTCGCGCACGGCAATTGCACCGCCGCCGAACGGTTCAATCGTCAGGCCAAATCGGGTCAGATCATCGGCCACAGCCAAAAGCTGTGCGGCATCGCTGTCCGACATTTCAATAATTTCGGGGATCAGCAGGGCCTGCGCCGCGACACCGTTTTGCGCCATCTGCGTCTTCAGCTTTTCATACACGAGCCGTTCGTGCGCCGCATGACCGTCCACAATCACAATGCCCGTGTCCGTCTGGGCAATGATGTAATTTTCATGCACCTGTGCCCGCGCTGCCCCAAGGGGATGATCTTCTTGCGCTTTGAAATCTTCGATCATCTCAACGCGGCCAGACATGTCGGGTGCCATGTCTGCAAAGCCGTCCGGGCGATACGCAGGGCCGCGCGACATCTGGGGGCGGTCCATCTGATACACACGCGCCTCTGTCTTTTCAGGCTGCATCGCGCCCAAGGTCGCATTAGTCACCGTTGTCGACGCGCGGTGGCCTGCATTGGCGAGGGCGGCGCGCAATGCGCTGACAATCAGGCCGCGCACGGCACCCGGATCACGAAATCGCACTTCGGATTTCGCGGGATGCACGTTGACGTCCACGCGCGTCGGATCAAGGTCGATGAACAGACAGGCGGCGGGGTGGCGATCACGGCTCAGCGTGTCCATATAGGCACCCCGCAACGCCCCAATCAGGACCTTGTCACGTACAGGGCGGCCATTCACAAACAAGAATTGCTGCAAAGCCGATCCGCGCGAATAGGTCGGCAAAGCGGCATAACCCGTCAGATGCACATCTTCGCGCAGCGCATCGATTGGCAAGGCATTATCCGGCAAAATCCTTGCCCAAAACAGACCGCAGCCGCGCGTGTAGCCCTTCAAACATATCCCCTGTTTCAGCGTCTGCACGAAACGTCACACGGGATTTCCCTTGGGAAACGTCAGTCAGAATGAACGTCACAAACGGTTCTGCCATCGCCAAGCGCTTAATCACGTCACTGATCGCCTGCATTTCGGCGCGGTCAGTGCGCAGGAATTTCAAACGTGCAGGCGTGGCATAGAACAGATCTCGCAGTTCAACCACGGTCCCCGCCGTTAACGCAGAGGGACGCACAGGGTCATGCACGCCACCCGCGACGGTCACTTCTGCGCCCTCCCCATCAACTGTGCGGCTGCGGATCGTCAGACGGCCCACGGCACCAAGGGACGGCAAGGCCTCCCCGCGGAACCCGAAGCTGTGAATATTAAGCAAATCAGACCCGTCGATCTTCGACGTGGCATGGCGCGACAAAGCGAGAGGGAGGTCATCAGGCGTCATGCCGANGCCATTGTCTGTCACACGGATCAGGGTTTTTCCGCCATCCGCGATCGAAATTTCAACCCGCGCCGCCTTGGCATCCAGTGCATTTTCAACCAATTCTTTGACCGCCGACGCAGGACGTTCCACGACTTCACCCGCTGCGATGCGGTTGATCGCGGCGTCATCAAGCTGCCGTATGACGGGCCTGGAATCGCTTATATTGGGGTCTGTTNGGGCCATGGCGCTATAGATAGCACGCCACGGCCCGATTCTAATAGATCGAAAGGTGGTTAATCAGACGCTTCAAGGCCTTCCGGCTGGCCAACCACCACAAAGTGCAATCCATCTGGGTCCAGCAGTTCGGACGCGACGCGGTTCACGTCCTCGAGGGTTACGNCGTTCACATAGTCATTGCGGTTTTCGATATATTCTGTGGGCAGGCCAACCGCCTGCATTCCCACCAGAATTCCAGCAATGTCCGCATTGCCGTCAAATCGTAACGGGTAGGCGCCGGTTAGATACGTCTTGGCCTGTGCCAATTCCTCCGCGCTCACGCCCTCGTTTGCCATCAACGCCCATTCGGCGCGGACAACATCGATTGCTTCAGCAATTGTGTCNTTTGAGGACGCAACTTGGCCCAAGTAGGATTCTGACAGATCTTTCGGGACGAGGTAAGTATAGATGCCATAGGTCAGGCCACGTTCTTCGCGCACTTCGCGCATAAGGCGGGATTCAAGACCGCTGCCGCCCAGAATTTCATTCAAAATGAAGGCCGCAAAGAAATCATCCGCGTCACGTTCAATACCCGCATGGCCAAACAGCGCAACCGATTGCGGCGTGTCGTAGTCAATAATTGTGGTGCCACCTGTCAGGCCAAATTCGACCCGATCAGGAATGTCCGGACCATCGCTAGGAAGGTCACCAATCAGNTCGTCAATTAACGCACCAAGTTCTTCGGCAGAAATATCCCCCGCCGCACCCACGTGAACACGCCCCGTTACCAANGCATTGCGGTGCGCATCAAACAGATCGACTTGCNTTAAGCCCGCGACAGTTTCCGTCGTGCCATCAAGGGATGATCCATAAGGATGATCGCCATAAGCGGCGGCATCAAACGCGGCACCTGCGATAGAATTCGGATCTTGTGCATCGCTGCGCAAGATTGATTGGACCTGTGCACGCACGCGTTCAATCGCATCATCGTCAAACCGAGGTTCGATCAAGGCGCTGCGCAGCAATGCGACGGCCTCGTCCTGATTTTCTGTCAGAAACACGGCTGAAATCGAAACAGAATCGTCATAGGCATTGAAGCCGTAGGACGCAGCGAGCGCTTCGCGGGCTTCTTGGAAGCCGCGCGCATCTAGNTCGCCTGATCCTTCTTCAAGCAGCGCCATCATAAGGTTCGTCGCGCCGCGCTTTCCGGGNAAATCCAACGTGGCCCCCCCGTCAAACACGATTTCAATAGCCACAAACGGGATTGAGCTTTCTTGGACAAGCCACGCGTCGATCCCACCGGGGGACGTGATTTCCTGAATGTCGATTGCCCGCGCGGGAAGCGCGACGACAGTGAGCGCGAATGCAAGGATATAACGGATCATTGGAGAACCTCCCGGCTTGGAATGACCCAGCCTGTCACGGATTGATTGCGATCAAGAACACGCGCGGCGGCGGCCAACACGTCTTCGCTTGTGACGGCTTGCAGGATGTCCGGCCACGCCTGAACATCCTCAACCGTCAGGCCAGACGTCAGCGCAGCACCATAGCGCCGCGCGAGGCCGCCGACGTTGTCACGGGCATAAATTTCACCCGCCTTTAGCTGTGTCCGCAGGGCTTCCATGCGCGCGGGATCGATGCCGTCTTCAAGAAATTGGGCCACGGCGGCGTCCATTGCATCTTCGGCCTCTTGCAACGTCACGCCCTCAGCCGGCACGACTGTCAGACCAAACGTGCCATTATCTAAGTTCAGCCCATCATAAAACGCACCCGCGTACACAGCGGTGTTCGTGTCAAACTGCAATGCAATTCCAAGCGCTGACGTGAACGGCGACCCACCAAGCAAGTCGGCAAGATACGTCAGTGCGGCGGCTTCTTCTTGCGCGCCCGCGTCGCGTTCCGGCGCAAGGTAGGTGCGCGATACATAAGGCTGGGCGACACGTGGATCTTCAAACACCAAACGGCGTTCTGCGGTTTGCGGGGGTTCTTGCGTGCGGAAGCGTTCGGGCAGATTGGGTTCCGCAGGAAGCGGACCATAATATTGTTCGGCCAAGGCCAAAACTTCGTCTGGTTCGACGTCACCCGCGACCACCAGGATCGCATTGTTGGGCGAATAATAGATATCGTAGAACGACAGCGNATCGTCCATATCCAGCGTTTCCATCTCGTGTTTCCAGCCGATGATGGGCACGCCGTAACGGTGGTTCAGGAACTGCGAGGCCCGCATCTGTTCGCGCGCCAATGCGCCCGGAGAATTTTCAGTGCGCTGATTGCGTTCTTCCAAGATCACACCGCGTTCAGACACGATGTCTTGTTCCGTGAGGACCAGATTGTTCATCCGGTCGGCCTCGTACTGCATCATCAACGGCAAACGGTCTGCTGCGACGCGTTGAAAATAGCCCGTGTAATCGTAGCTGGTAAATGCGTTATCCGACCCGCCGTTTTCTGCTACGACGCGCTGGAATTCACCTGACTCGACTGTCGTGGTCGCCTTGAACAGTAAGTGTTCAAGGTAGTGTGCAACGCCTGAAGACCCGACGGGTTCGTCAGCGGATCCCGCCCGATACCACAGCATATGAACAACCACAGGGGCGCGGTGGTCCTCGATGACCACAATGTCCATTCCGTTATCCAGTTTGTAGGTCGTGACCTCTTCGGCCGTGACCGTCGTGGCCATGAGAGCAAGTNCCGCNGCAAATAGGCGCATCAAAAATCTCCGCTTATGATTGGGTAGAACCTACGCCGGATATGGGGCGGTTCAAGGGGCCATACGCGGATGTGAGGCGAGTGTTAGTTACTGGGGCGGTGCAGACGGCGTCGCAACACCCGCATTTCTGAACCGTGTCAGCTCTGCGTAGGCATCAAGGGCTTGGCGCGCATAAACGCGAAAGTACCGGCCGCGTCCGCGAAAGAGACCGAAACTGGATCGGCGATTGCGAAACGCTGCGTCCTCAGAGGCGAGCGTTTGACGGATCGCAGGATCGACACCATTGCGGCCAGCCGCATTCACCAGGGCACCATCACGGACCGGAACCCCATTAGGAACCAAAGCATTTGCGTTTCCACCCAACGCTACAACGGCATCAGCCAAAGGCGCCGGATCAGCACGATTGCCAGCGCCGGGCGTTGGCGACGGCAAATTCGCCGTATCAGTTGGCATCACTAGCGGTGCCATAGGCATCACACTGAATTCGTCAGGGCCCGCGCCAGACCCAGCAAGAACGCGCAAGCCGCGATCGTCGCTTGTACACGCAATCAGCGCCAGCATCGCAAAGATACATATGAAAAGTCTGGTCATCATCCGCCTCACGTCTTCCCTTTGCATGGTTTAGCCCAATCAGGGCCCAAGGTCACGCAGTCTTCTTTTTGGTATCATTGTCCGTGAACAGCACAAGCCCGATCGCACCCGCAAAGATTGAAATATCTGCAATGTTGAACGCGTAAGGATTGATAAACCCGCAACACGACATGTTCAGAAAGTCCGCCACAGCCCCGTGCACAACGCGGTCCACAACATTGCCCAAAGCCCCCCCCACAAGAAGGCCTGCACTGATATAAGCCCACCNACCCATCGCTTCGCGGCGCACCCACCNGATGACAAACCCCGAAATTATCAACGCAACAGCAATCAAAACCCAACNCATATCAAAATCTGCGAACAGCCCGAAATTNACACCGCGGTTCCATGCCATCCGTAACGTCAGGAAAGGCGGGAACACCTCATAGGTTTGGTTTGGCAAATTGGGCAAGTTGATCTGATAGAGCACGTAATACTTGCTCAGTTGGTCCACTAGGAAAATCCAAAAACCTGTCCAGAAAGTGAGGCGCATCAAAATCTCCTGAGATCAGTGGCGGAAGTGGCGCATGCCGGTAAACACCATCGCAAGGCCAGCATCATCGGCGGCGGCAATCACTTCGTCGTCGCGCATAGAGCCACCGGGTTGAATAACGCATGACGCGCCAGCGGCGGCGGCCTCAAGCAGACCATCCGCGAACGGGAAAAACGCATCGGATGCAACAGCGGCCCCTTTGGCGAGGCTATCGGGAAGGCCCAGTGCGTCAGCCATGCGCTGCGCTTTGGTGGCCGCGATCAATGCAGAATCCAGACGTGACATTTGCCCCGCACCAACACCCACCGTCGCGCCGTCTTTGACATAAACGATCGCATTGGATTTGACGTGCTTGGCGACCTTCCAAGCAAACAGCAGGTCCGCCATTTGCGCATCCGTNGGGGCAAGTTTTGTGACGACTTTCAGATCAGACGCCGTGATATGTCCGTTGTCTTTGTTCTGGAAAAGGTAGCCGNCTGATACTTGACGAATTGTCTGCGCCACAGCCATGGGATCAGCCAAACCACCTGTCGTCAAAAGCCGCAGGTTTTTCTTAGCAGCAAACATAGCCTTGGCTTCGTCAGTCACGGATGGCGCAATAACAACTTCAGTGAAAATACTTGTGATCGCTGCGGCGGTTTCGGCGTCAAGTTCCCCGTTCAGCGCGATAATGCCCCCAAACGCCGACGTTTGGTCACATTCAAATGCCTTGCGATACGCCTCAGCCAAGGTTGCGCCGCGCGCGACACCACACGGGTTGGCATGTTTGATGATCGCAACAGCGGGGCCGTCTTTGGCCGCAAATTCACTGACCANTTCAAAGGCCGCGTCCGTGTCGTTGATGTTGTTATACGACAGCTCTTTGCCTTGGTGCTGTTGGGCGGTTGCCACACCGGGNCNATCTGTCCCATCGGTGTAGAATGCGGCAGACTGATGCGGATTTTCACCGTAGCGCAATGTCTGCGCAAGCGTTCCACCAACGCTTTGGCGACGCGGAGTGCCTTCAATCTGGGCCGCCATCCAAGTGCTGACCGCGGTGTCATAGGCCGCGGTGCGCGCATAAGCCGTCTGCGCCAACCGCTGTCGCAACGCATAGGTCGTGTGACCGTCGTTTGCCTCAAGATCAGCAAGCAGTGCGTCGTAGTCTTCCACGTCGACCACCACATTGACGAATCCGTGGTTCTTTGCAGCTGACCGGATCATCGCAGGACCGCCGATATCAATATTTTCGATCATCTCGTCATACGCAGCACCACGTTTCAGCGTTTCTTCAAACGGATATAAATTCACGACAACCAGATCGATCGGAGCGATATCGTGTTCATCCATTGCAGCCACATGCGCTGCGTTATCGCGAAGCGCGAGCAAACCGCCATGCACCGCCGGATGCAGCGTCTTAACGCGTCCATCCATCATTTCAGGAAAGCCTGTGACGTCGGCAACATCGCGCACCTCAAGCCCTGCATCGCGCAACGTCTTTGCGGACCCGCCCGTCGACAACAATTCAACCCCGCGCGCGGCCAAGGCCTTACCCAGATCAATCAATCCGGTCTTGTCAGACACAGATAGCAAAGCACGGCGGATGGGTTGAAGATCGGTCATATTGGCCCCCTCAGGCGGTATCAGTTTTCCAGATCCGTCAGGGTCTCGCTCACGTCGCGCAAACCGGTTGGAACGTCATGCGCTTTGGACAAAGACCAACGGATGCGCGTCGAATAGGCCAAAGTGCGGCCAGATAAAACCACCTGTTGCGTCGCACGTGGCCGCAATCGTCCATTTTCGAGGTAAACAGACGGTTCAAGCCGCATTTCAGCCGCCCCGTCTTGCCGCAGCACCCAGATTTCACCGGATTTCTGAGTTAATGAAATAGCGGCCCCGCCAAGATCAATCACCGCTTCGACTTCCGGATGCAGATGGAACCGCACAGACCAAGCGATCCCCTGCAACTTTTCGCGATCCAGCGCGCGATCAAATATGGGCTCATCCGCAGGATTGAGCGTTGTCAGCAAATCTTCACCCGCGATGCCACGCCCGTCAGATGACAAATCAAGCGTGCGCACATGGGTCAGCCCGTTTGTGCGCCGATATCCGTCATGTGCAGTGGCGATACGGTAGCCATCCTTAAGAGTGCTGATATCAGACTGAACCTCGACCGGACCGTCTTGCAAAATTTCATCGCCAGACTTGGTAATAGAAATGCGCGATGATGACAGCCCTTCGATACACAAGGTCGAATGGCTCGGTGTGGCGCGGCCGGCACGACGCCATTCAGGGCCAAAATTACTGCCCGATCCGCAGTTCACAATCAATGGGCGACGCCCCGAAGTGATTTCCATCGCGAGGGACGAGGCATGGGCCTCAATCGCGGCTTTTCCTGTTGGAGGGCGCGCGACATCAACAACAACACTGGTGCGCCCCGCAGACAATCGACCGTATCCCATATGCAGGGATCGATCTGGCTGCTCGAACGTGCCAACGGACGCCAATGCTTGGTCCAACCACCCATCCAGCCCGCGGCCACCGCCATGAAACCGCGCAAGGCCACCGTCAGAATGGCGCAGCGCACGTAACGTCGGCGCCATCCGCGTCATGGCCGACATAAGGGTTTCGGGCACGTCACGATCCGCGCCACGCAGGGCGGTTTCGACCCATGACAAGAGCGTCAAAACCTCAAGCAATTCTTCTGGATTTCGGGACGGGATTTCACCGTCCGGTCCGATCTGGGTTTTGCAATCGCGCGAAAGAGCCTCAATCGCTGGGGCAACGCGGCCTTCCATGCCTTGAAGGGACAAGCCCGCGTAAATCATCCCCGCCAGAGCCTCAAAACGCGCCAAACCGGGACGCGCAGATTTCCAGCGGCGCGATAGAAAAATCGCCTGTTGGGCGGCAGATTTGAAGTACGCTTCGGACGCGTTTTTTTCAGCGCCGCGCAACAGGAAAAACCCGTGCGCAATCCAGCGGATCAGCCGGCGTCCCGTGATGTCAGGCGTCCAGCCTGCCCCGCCGCCATGACCATAGCGCGCAATCCAGTCGGCGAGCCATGCCTGTGAGGCCACACGCGCCCTGCTATCCCCGACCGCCGCCATGTCATCGAGCCATGCAAACCCGTGAACATCGTTTGTCGACTTCGACGCACGCTGCGCCGCATCCCATATGCTCACGCCGGGGGCTTCGATCAGGTTTCCCGCGAACAAAAAATTGCCCGCCAAAAGCTGGCGACCACGGGCATAGTGGCCAATCATTTTAGGTTCAGGATTCGAGATAAACCCCGTGGCAGGCTGCGCACGGGTCGCCAGCCGCGCATGCAGTCGGTTCATCAGGCGCGCGCGCCTCGAATGTGTGTCGGGTGTATCAACCAAGTCGTCTTGCCTCTCGCCCGTGCTGTTCAGCATCTTTGCGTTAAGGGCTTATAAGACCAGTCACGTTTCAAGTCACGGATTTAACTTAGGCAGGCTTGCGCAATTGCACGATGTAAAAGCCGTCCATGCCGCCAATATCTGCCCAATAGTCTGGCCGCAGGCGCAAACCACCTTCCTCGGTACGCCATTCGGGATCGATACCCGCGATGTCCAACGCATCTGTATCAACGCTCAGGCCGGGGTTGCGCGCCAAAGCCTCATCAACTTGAACTTCGCCCTCATCAGGCAGCAACGAACAGGTGCAAAACACCAAACGCCCACCAGGTTTAAGCAACGTCAAAGCGTGATCAATCATCCGCGCTTGCTGGTCAATCAGGTCCTGAAATTCGGACCCGTCTTTGGCGTAGGGTAGATCAGGGTGACGACGGATCGTACCCGTAGCAGAGCAAGGGGCATCCAATAAAATAGCGTCAAAGCCGCCTTGGTTGAACTCAAACGCATCCGACGTAACGGCCTTGGCGGTGAGGCCAGTGCGTTTCAGGTTCTCTTTCACGCGGATCATGCGCCCAACGGACGAATCCACGGCCGTGACGTGGGCACCGGACGCCGCAATCTGCATCGTTTTGCCACCCGGTGCAGCGCACATGTCTAGGATTTCCTCACCGTCCTGCGGGGCAAGGATCATCACCGGAATGGCAGCAGCGGCATCTTGTACCCACCAGTCGCCGTCTTCAAATCCGGGCAACGCGGACACTTGGCCAGCATTCGCCAAACGGATCGATCCGGTCGGCAAAATTTCGCCCTTGAGGGTGTCATTCGCCACGGCGACATCGCCCTTTACCGTGATATCCAGCGGCGCCCCTGCGAAATGCACGGCTTCCATCGCTTTGACGATTTCGGGTGAATAGGCGTCTTTCAATGGGCCGCGCAGCCACCCTGGAAGACGCGGCTTTGCCAGCAATGCCCAACCTTCGGGGCCTTCTGCGGCGACTTTGCGCAAAACGGCGTTGACCATGCCCTTCATGGATTGCGTGCGCTTGTTGCGTGCAACCAATTCGACGCCGGCATTCACAACGCCATGGGCCGCTTCGCCACCCGCCAGTTCAACGGTGCACAGTCGCAGCACATTGCGAACAGAATCGGGCGGGGTTTTCTGCAAGAACCGCGCCAACATGCGATCCGCACGCGCCATTCCACGCAATGTTTCAGTCGCAAGGCGCTGGGCACGGGCACGATCTTCGACCGCAAGGTGCTGCAATGCGCCCTCGCCAATCAGCTCTGGNAGCAACTTTCCCTCGGTCGTGACTTGATCCAAAAGGAAAAGTGCGGCCTTACGTGGCCCTAACCCTTGTTGCTGCGACATCTGTTACCTCTTGGCGAATGATCTTCGCGGCGTATATCAGGAGGGAGCNCTCGCGCAAGGAGACGACATGACCAAAGCATCGAAAGACCTGCCAGAAGCCGCCCAGCGCGCGCTCNCCGAGGCAGAAGAACGCCGCAAAAAGNCGAAAGAGCTGGATTTGGCCAAGGAACTCGGTGGTCGCGACGGCCCAGAGCCCGTCCGGTTCGGCGATTGGGAGAAAAAGGGCATCGCAATCGACTTTTAGGTCTTAGCGAATCCGCAACACAGCATCATCGCCCGCGCCTTGATCAACGGTGAACCGAATACGATCCTCGCTGAGTTCAACCAGCTGGCAGTTGTATTTAATNGGGTAGCCCGACCAATCCATATCGCGGCAGAAATATCCGNCTTCCCATGACCATGATCCAACAATGTCCCAACCCGCAGCGCGCCCATTTATGGATCCGTTCGCGTTCACATTCAGGGTCAAACGATAAAGAGCGATCTTGAGGTCTTTGCCGTCCACTGTGTTCACAAATGTCGTGCGATCANTGATACGGTCATAGGCTTGTGCCGTCGCGGGNACGGCCACGACGAGGGTCAATAACAGGGTAAAAAGGCGAAACATAAAACGTCTCCGGAGTGTGNGTTCTTAAGNGNTACGCACGACGTGTTAAATTAGTTCACTTGTCGTTAAGGCCCAGAACATCGAGCATGTCATATGCGCCCGGTTTTTGGGTTTGCCCCCACANTGCCGCCTTCAGCGCACCACGGGCAAAAATCGCGCGATCCGTTGCCATATGCGTCAACTTGATGCGTTCGCCAGCGGCTGCAAACAGAACATCATGTTCACCCACAATATCGCCCCCACGAATGGCGCTGAATCCGATATCGCCACGGGTGCGCGCGCCAGTGATGCCGTCACGACCAGAATCGGTCACATCCTTAAGGGCGACACCGCGCCCCTCAGCGGCAGCTTCGCCCAACATCAAAGCAGTTCCAGACGGTGCATCAACTTTGTGGTGGTGATGGGCCTCGATGATCTCGATATCGAAATCTTCATCCAAGGCGGCAGCCACTTTTTTGGTCAATTGCACCAGCAAATTAACACCAAGCGACATGTTGCCAGCCCGCACAACAACGGCATGATGGGCCGCAGCGTCTAATTTGACGATGTCATCTTCGGTCAATCCCGTGGTGCCGATCACATGCACGGCACGGGCTTGCGCGGCCAATTCTGAAAACGCAACGGTCGCCGCAGGGGCGGTAAAATCAATCACCGCTTGGGCTTTGGCAAAGGTTTCAACGGCATCGTCGCTAACAATCACACCGTTTGCGGCGCCACCCATGGCAACGCCCACGTCCTGACCGACCCAATCATGCCCCGTGCGTTCCAAAACACCGGCCAGATTACATTTATCAGACGCCATCACAGCCGCGATCAACATCTGGCCCATGCGGCCTGATCCACCTGTAATCACAATCCCTGGCAAACCGGTCATTTCGTGTCCTTCCAAATCATACCCATCGCTGCGCTTGGCAAGCGCTTTCACACCCCTTACATGGACGTCATGGCAAAGAACAGATTTTCAGGCAAAGAAGGCCCCACCCAGCGACAGCTGCGTGTGGGCGAACTCATCCGGCGCTCCATGTCGGAAATTTTGCAACGTGGTGAAATCCACGACCCCGACCTGCAACGCATGTCCATCACCGTGGGCGAGGTTCGCATGACGCCGGACCTGTCCATCGCGACCTGTTTTGTGCTGCCTTTGGGCGGCAAGGATGCGGATGTGGCGATTGCGGCACTGGCCCGCAACAAGGGGGAGCTTCGGCATCTGATCTCCAAGGGGATGAAGCTTAAGGTGACGCCGGATATGCGGTTCCGCACGGATGACATGTATGACCGCATGGACGCGACCCGCGCGATGTTTGCGCAAGATCGCGTTGCAAAAGACGTCGCCGCACCTGATTCTGACGAGGAAGAATAATGCGCTGGCTCGCGGGGGTTGTGCTGCTCGCGTCCCCTGCTGCCGCCGTTGAATGTGCTGACGCGGATTACCTTGGCGCGTCCTATACATATTGCATCGTCACTGCGGATGAAGACCTTCAATTGTTTTTGCGCAACGGGGCTGGCGATATCTTGGGCAGCTTTAAAGCCGTCGAAGCCAATACAGGCCGTGATCTATTATTTGCGATGAACGCAGGCATGTATCACGAAGACCGCGATCCCGTAGGCCATTACGTTGAAGATGGCGCACAAGAAATGCGCGTAATTTCATCCGACGGTCCCGGAAATTTCGGGCTTTTGCCCAATGGGATCTTTTGCATCTCTGATCTGCTGCGCGTGTATGAAACGCTCGATTTTATCGCACAGGCGCCAGATTGTACCTACGCGACACAATCGGGACCCATGTTGGTAATTGATAGCGCACTGCACCCGCGTTTCATTGAAAACAGTGACAGCCTGAACATTCGAAATGGCGTTGGCACGACCGCTGACGGCACCGCCGCAGTCTTTGCGATTTCTAATGACGCCGTGAACTTCCATAACTTCGGGACGTTCTTTCGCGATCATCTGGACGTGCCCAATGCGCTGTTCTTTGATGGCAAAATTAGCCGCCTTTATGCGCCCTCGCTGAACCGATCCGATTTTGGATGGCAGCTTGGCCCGATTGTCGGTGTGCTTGACGCCACGACGCCCGCAAACTAACCCGCCCGCTTTACCACTGGAGGCTTCGATGGCACGCAAACGCAAAGGACGCGACCTACACGGGTGGCTGGTAGTGGATAAACCCGCTGGAATCACATCCACGTCCGTGGTGAACAAAGTGAAATGGGCGCTGGACGCCAAAAAAGCCGGCCATGCAGGCACCTTGGACCCAGAAGCGACTGGTGTTTTGGCCGTGGCACTGGGCGAAGCCACGAAAACCGTGCCGTGGATCACCGATGCGCTGAAGGCTTATACATTCACCGTGCGCCTTGGTCAGAAAACCAACACCGACGACGCGGAAGGCGAAGTGACCCACGAATCAGCGGAGCGCCCCAGCGACGATGATATCAAAGCCCAGCTTGGTCAGTTTGTCGGCGACATCATGCAAATCCCGCCCGCCTTTTCCGCAGTGAAAATCGACGGAGAACGTGCCTACAAGCGCGCCCGCGACGGTGAAGAGTTTGAGATCGCAGCGCGGCCCCTGTGGGTCGAAGAACTGTTAATGGTCGATCGCCCCGACGCCGACCACGTCACGCTTGAAATGACCTGCGGCAAGGGCGGCTATGTCCGTTCTATCGCGCGTGACCTTGGCGAAGCTTTGGGTTGTCACGGGCACGTTCGCAACCTGCGCCGCGTCTGGTCTGGCCCGTTCGATGCCAAAGACGGCGTGACGCTGGAACAACTGGACGAGCATGCAAAGACCGACGGGCTCGACCATATGATCCAACCGCTTGAGGCGGGTCTGGATGACCTCCCCCGCGTGCACTGCCCCGACGCCAGCGTCACGCGTCTGCGCAATGGAAATCCCGCACTGGTCATGGGCGATGTGGAATACGGGGAAGAATGCTGGGCCGCGAACGGCGACCAAGCCATTGCCGTCGGCATTTTCAAAGCGGGCGAACTGCATCCAACACGGGTTTTTGTGCGTTAACGATGTTGGTCAATCAAGACAGGGTTTCCGTCAGGGTCGGTCACAACGAATGATCCGGGTCCTGTGGCGTCCCCTGCTTCTTGGCTGACCTCATGACCCGCGACTTTCAATTTNGCTTTGATGTCACGAACATCATCAAACGGATCAACTGCTGACGCGGATTGNTCCCAACCGGGATTGAAGGTCAGCATATTACNATCAAACATGCCGTGATACAGACCAACCAAAGTCTCTCCGTTTTTCAGAACCGCATAGCCATGTTCGTCCGTTCCACCAAATCGCGAAAACCCCAAGGTTTCNTAGAACGCTATAGATTTGGCCAAATCCTTGACCNCTAGACTTATTGAAAATGCTCCTAATTGCATGGGCTTTCCTTTCATTGCCTCCCCACTCTAGCACAAAAATGTCTGGCGCGGCATAAGGTCCACATGATCACCCGCACCCATACCAAAGGCGACGCGCCCTCAACGGCAGTGTATTCCGACTGTGAACGCTACCGTTATTCGTTGACGCGTATCTGGGACACCGAAGGCACATCCGTTCAGTTCATCATGCTTAACCCGTCCACGGCCACAGAAGTTCAGAACGACCCCACGGTTGAGCGTTGCGAAAGACGCGCACGTGCGCTTGGTCATGGTGCGTTCCGCGTAACCAACATATTTGCGTGGCGCGATACAGATCCACGCAAAATGCGCAAAGCCGTGGAACCGATCGGCCCCGAAAACGACGCGACGATTCTGAACGGGGTCGCATGGGCGGATCAAACGATTTGCGCGTGGGGCACCCACGGCGAACACATGTCGCGCGGGTCCCAAATGGAAGCAATTTTGCGAAACACGCGCGCGCCGTTGTTCCACCTTGGCTTAAGCAAAGCGGGGCATCCAAAACATCCGCTTTATATCGCCTACACCCAACAACCGGAACGCTGGCTCGATCTCTGATCCGCCCGGCGCGTTAACCAATACCCTGTATTTATAACGCTTTCGCAGGGATATTAACGTAAGGTTTCCCCAAATCTTACCNTGTGAAACTTGCGCGAATCGAAACGCCAATGGTCCCCAAATTTGAAAGCGNCAGATCATGCTCGCACTACTTGGTCTCATTGGTATCGCTGTCGCGGGCACGGCTTTCGTCAATCTGTCGTCGTNGGATGACAGCGGATCTGCCGCGGCAGATGATGCGTTTGAGGACACCGACACAGAAGAATTGGCCGACACCAATTCAGATATTTTTCAATTTCTCGATGACACTGTTGATGTTCCAGATCCTGAAATAGACCTTGATCCTGTAATCGAAACGGTCCGCAACCTAATTTCGGAAGGGACTGATGGGGACGATATTCTAAACGGCTTGGCGGGCAATGATTACCTTGAAGGGGGTGCTGGTCATGATGTGTTGACCGGCGGTGAAGGCGCGGACCACATCCATGGCGGATCAGGCAATGACAGCGCCACGGGTGACGATGGAGACGATTTACTGTCGGGCGGCGACGGCGATGACAAGTTGTCCGGCGGCTACGGTGATGACACGCTGATCGGCGGCGCGGGCCACGACAACATCCAAGGCAGCGATGGCGATGACATCATTGACGGTGTCTCTGGCGAAGATGTGGCCGAAAAAGACTACCTCAACGGCAGTGAAGGCGACGACATCCTGATCGGTAACAACGGCGATGTGATGTCGGGCAGAAGCGGTGCGGACAGGTTCGAAATTACCGACGGGGCCGTGTCTATCATGGACTATACTGGCGACGATTTACTTGTGCTCAGCTATGAAGGCGACGCCCCCGTCCTAACCACCGAAGTAACGCAGGATGGCATGACGCTTTTGGCAAACGGCGAACCCGTTGCATCATTGTTCGGCATCACCTCGTTTGATGTCACGACCGTCCAACTGGTCGCGGCTTAATCCACACCACCCGCAGGCTTTGACATTTCCTTTGCGTTTGCGGTGGAATCTTCCTATATGCGCGCATCGCCCTTGATTTTATCAGGGGGGGTCACCCTCCACGGGCCCTGCTGGACGACATCCCGGCTTGTGCCATTCACCCTTTTTAACAAGGAGACCCCGATGTCGATTACTGTTGAAGAAAAAACACGTCTGATGAAAGAATTCGCGACCAAAGAAGGCGACACAGGTTCGCCCGAAGTTCAGGTTGCAATCCTTACATCCCGCATCACGACACTGACTGAGCACTTCAAGACCCACAAAAAAGACAACCACGGTCGCCGTGGCCTTTTGAAAATGGTTGCTCTGCGTCGTAAGCTTCTCGATTACACCAAAGGCAAAGACGAGGCACGTTACCAAGACCTCATCAAGCGTTTGGGCATTCGCCGCTAACCCGGCAATTCGCAGAATTGGCGGAGCGCGCAGGCAGCGAATTTGTTCTTCAAAAAATCGCGATGTGCGCCCTTTTTCAAATTCTCTCAAAGACTTTTCAAAACCGCCCCAGCCACGCTTGGGCGGTTTTGTTTTTACTGACAAAGGCGTCACATCCCCATGGATATTTTTCTCATCACCGCCCCCGGGCTTGAACAATCCCTTGCGACGGAAGCGCGCGAAAAAGGGTTCAAAGTTACGTCCGTGATTGCTGGCGGCGTGACATTGCGGGGCGAATGGCCACACGTTTGGCGCGCAAATCTTCAACTGCGTGGTGCCAATCGGGTGCTGGCCCGCATTACAGAGTTTCGAGCGCTATATCTGTCGCAGCTTGAACTAAACACGGGCGAGTTCAACTGGACAGCCATCCTCCCCCAAGGCGCAGAAGTATCCGTCGAAACGACCTGTGTTAAGTCAAAAATCTACCACGCTGGCGCCGCTAAGGAACGTGTTGAAAATGCGCTATCGGCACATGGGTATACCATCCCCGAATATGCCGCCGATGCGCAGTTCAACATCCGCGTTCGGATCGATCATGACATCGTCACTGTTTCCCTCGATACCTCTGGCGACAGTTTGTATAAACGTGGCCACAAAGAAGCCGTCAACAAAGCGCCTATGCGCGAAACGATGGCATCCATGTTCCTGCGCGAGGCGGGATATACTGGCAAAGAACCACTGTATGACCCCATGTGCGGGTCCGGCACCTTTCCGATTGAAGCCGCCGAGATNGCGCGCCGATTTGATTCAGGCCGAGCGCGCCCCTTTACGTTCCAAGCGCTACCCAACTATGACGCAGCTGCATTTGACGACATGCGCAGCCCAAATCGCCCCGCCGCTTTCAACACCTATGGCAGTGATCGTGACCAAGGCGCAGTCCACATGTCAGCCGCAAACGCCGAACGTGCAGAGGTAACGGGCGTCGCCTCATTCAGTCTTGCCCAGATCAGTGACATTATCCCGCCATGCGACACCCCCGGTTTGATCATCGCCAATCCGCCCTACGGTGGACGCATCGGCAATAACAAACCCTTGTTCGGGCTTTATGCCGCGTTCGGGGGCCGCCTGAAGACCCATTTCAAAGGCTGGCGCGCCGCGATTGTCACGTCTGAACCAAGCCTCGCTAAGGCGACCGGCCTGCCGTTCAAACCAGCTGGCCCCGTCGTCGATCATGGCGGCATCAAGATACGCCTTTATCAAACGGATGCCCTGCGCTGAGGCTGCTACAACACAAGGCTTCCCAAACGCATAAAACCTCTGTAAACGCGGCTTTATCTGAGATGTGACGCTAAGACCCCGGCGCACGCATAAGGACATGGGGTCGGTGGCAATGGGGCCACCAATGATACGGGGGACTTGGGAACGCCCAAGCGCACCCCCAAATAGGAAACGATAATGTTCAAAGAAGTTAAAAAATCCATTCAGTGGGGCGAAGAAACGCTGACACTGGAAACGGGTAAAGTTGCACGTCAGGCTGACGGCACAGTGATCGCCACCTACGGCGAAACAACCGTTATGGCCAACGTCACGTTCGCCAAAAAGCAAAAGCCGGGTCAAGATTTCTTCCCGCTGACAGTTCACTATGGTGAAAAGTATTACGCCGCCGGTAAAGTACCAGGTGGTTTCTTTAAGCGCGAAGCGCGCCCAACAGAAAAAGAAACACTGACAAGCCGTCTGATCGACCGTCCGATCCGCCCGCTGTTCGTTGAGGGTTTCAAGAACGAAGTACTGGTTATCTGTACCGTTCTGTCCCACGACCTTGTCAACGACCCAGACATGGTTGCGATGATTGCCGCATCCGCTGCGCTGACGATCTCTGGTGCGCCATTCATGGGCCCAATCGCAGCTTGCCGCGTTGGTTTTGAAGATGGCGATTATATCCTGAACCCTGAAATGGACGACATGCACAAGCTGCGTGAAAACCCAGAGCAGCGTTTGGACCTTGTTGTTGCAGGCACCAAAGACGCCGTGATGATGGTTGAATCCGAAGCCTATGAGCTGTCCGAGGACGAAATGCTCGGCGCGATCGAATTCGCCCACGCACAAATCCAGCCCGTCATCGACATGATCATCGATCTGGCCGAAGACGCCGCGAAAGANCCGTTTGATTTNCAAGCACCTGACTACTCCGATCTGTCGGCAGCGGTCAAAAAGGCTGGTGAAAAGCAGATGCGCGCAGCCTTTGCGATCCAAGACAAGCAAGAACGCACCACGGCCGTCAACGACGCCCGCGCTGTGATCAAAGAAGCATTGTCCGAAGATCAGCTTGCTGATGCGAACCTNGGGTCCGCGATGAAGGGCCTCGAGGCCTCAATTTTGCGCGGCGACGTTGTGAAAACTGGTAAGCGTATCGATGGTCGTAAGACTGACGAAATCCGCGACATCGTATCCGAGACTGGCATCCTGCCACGGACCCACGGTTCTGCCTTGTTCACACGCGGCGANACCCAAGGTTTGGTTGTGACCACATTGGGCACCGGCGACGACGAGCAGATGATCGACAGCCTGTCAGGCATGTATAAGTCGAACTTTCTGCTGCACTATAACTTCCCTCCCTACTCGGTTGGTGAAGTCGGTCGCTTCGGTCCTCCAGGACGTCGTGAAATCGGCCACGGTAAGCTCGCTTGGCGCGCGCTTCAGGCGGTTCTGCCAGCGGCAACTGATTTCCCGTACACCGTTCGCGTTGTATCCGAGATCACTGAATCCAACGGCTCGTCCTCAATGGCGTCCGTTTGTGGTGGTTCCTTGTCCATGATGGATGCGGGTGTTCCGCTGAAATCCGCGGTTGCGGGTGTGGCTATGGGTCTGATCATGGAAGACAGCGGCGACTACGCCATCCTGTCCGACATCTTGGGTGACGAAGACCACCTCGGCGATATGGACTTCAAGGTTGCTGGTACCGAAAACGGCATCACATCCTTGCAGATGGACATCAAGATCGCAGGCATCACGCCCGCCATCATGAAAGAAGCCATGGCGCAGGCCAAAGAAGGCCGGATGCATATCTTGGGTGAGATGAACAAAGCGCTCTCTGGTGCTTCTGAATTCTCCGAGCATGCTCCACGTATCGAAACCATGCAGGTCCCAACGGATAAAATCCGCGAAGTGATNGGTTCTGGCGGTAAAGTTATNCGCGAGATCGTCGAAGTGTCCGGCGCCAAGGTCGACATCAACGACGAAGGCATCATCAAGATCGCGTCGCCAAACGGTGAAGCCATCAAGAAAGCCTACGACATGATCTGGTCCATCGTGGCTGAGCCTGAAGAAGGCATGGTTTACACCGGTACAGTCGTCAAAATCGTCGACTTCGGTGCATTCGTGAACTTCTTCGGTAAGAAAGACGGCCTCGTGCACGTCAGCCAGATCGAAAACAAGCGCCTGAACCACCCATCAGACGTTCTGAAAGAAGGCCAAGAAGTGAAAGTTAAGCTTTTGGGCTTCGATGATCGTGGCAAGGTTCGCCTGTCCATGAAGGTCGTCGATCAGACAACTGGTGAAGAAATCAAGGAAAAAGCTAAAGAAGACTAAGGCCTTTTGACTTCAAAAAAGGGCCCCGATGGCAACGTCGGGGCCCTTTTGCGTTCAAGATAGAAAAGCCCTGACCACTTCGTGATGGGCAAAACCTTGCTCATTAGAATCAGTGCAGTGCATGTATTGCGTAATAGCTGTTTTTTGTGGGGACTTATTATGATTACGCGCCGCCATTTTCTGAACACCGCAGCCGCCACCGTCGGCGTTGCTGCAAGATCTGCAAACGCCCAAGGCTACCTTGTGCCCGAAGGCAACTTGCCCCGCGTTGTGCGCATTGACCGCGATTACGCCCCCGGTGAAGTCCACGTCGAACCCG